>MDTG01107880.1_pt1 | contig 61121 bp, 67 predicted proteins | sample 811421 | NCBI WGS metagenome assembly MDTG01 (sample SAMN05326645, study PRJNA326480) | marine metagenome | isolation source: seawater | place: Pacific Ocean: South East | collected 2011
AAGAGAAGCTTTTATGATGCATGTACGAAAAGTTGTGCCTTGGTCATTACTTGTTGCAGTTGCCTCAGGTTTATACTTAATAACACAAGTTTACGGACCTATTGCAGAGGATGGTTTAAATAACTTTCAAATCATGTTAAGTATTAAAGCATTTTTTGGTTTATGGTTAGGTATTAGAGGTTTTAATCAAAAGTTTTTTAAGATAAATCCCTTTGTATTTACTTCTCATTTATTTCCATTTCTTTGTGTAATTCTTATAATATTTATCTCACAAATTATGTATCTTTAGAAGTCCAAGCGTTCAAATATTTTGAACTGCTTGTTTCATTTTTCTCATTTCCTACATTTGTTATAATTTTTATATCTAGTTTCTTACAAATATCCCACTCAGCAATAGTTTTTTCATCATATCTATCACCACCTTTTGTGAAATAATTTGGTTTGATTTTTTCTAAGGCTTTTATAACTGTAGAGTCATCTTTTATCTCAAAAGGTATTACATAATCAACATTTTTAATAGAAGACACAATCATGCAACGCTCTTTTAAATTCATAAAAGCTTTCCCTTTTTTTTGTTTTAAAAAATCATCTCCATTTACAATTACAACTAAGGTCTTTGCATATTTTTTTGATTCTTGAAAGCAGGAAATATGACCAGAGTGAATAGGGTCAAAACCACCTGAAGTACATACAATTGATTCTAAATTTTCTTTAATTTTATCAAACTCTTCAAAAGATACAATTTTTGCTAATTCTTCCAACTATATATTCCTATACATAAATAGAATCATCATCAAAATGTTCAGTTGATACTTCAAATATTTCTGATTTTTCTGCAATTCCTGTAAATTGATGTTTTGTTCCTTTAGGAATATCTAAAACATCTCCTTTATTCATTTCAAACTCTTTTTTAATACCATCCTTAGAAATAGTATTAACTAATATTTTTCCTTCTTGTATATAAAAAGTTTCATCTTTTAATTTATGATAATGCATACTTGAACTTTTATTAGCTTCAACTACTAATATTTTTCCACAATATTTATCAGAGTTATGAATCCAAATCTCGTGTCCCCAACTTTTTGATTTAAATTTTATTGGTTTACTTACTTTCATCTAACTCTTTTTCTAAATCTTCATCGCTAACTGTATCTAACTCATCATAAAGTGCATCAACAGATTTTTTGTAATCTTCGTATGTTTTATGAGGTAAATTACCATTTTTTAACTCTTCTTCAAATCTCTCTTTAGTCATATATACTCTATTAATCATAATCTTTCCTCTATTTAGTCTTAATATTTTTATTCTTCTCTTCTATCCATTGGGACATATATTTTGTACTTGCCATTGAATGATGTTTTAGCATTGAACCTATAAAGTTTTCTAATCTATATTCTTCTAAATTTTCATATACCTCATCGATTTTTTCAATTAATTGCTTTGATAAAATATCTGCATCATATTTTGATTTTAATAATATAGATGAATTTATTTTTGCTTCATTCCATAATTTTTTATCATTATACAATTCAACTGCCTTTTTTGCAAATTCTTCTACCTCATCACTTATAAATCCAGGCCAAGTTTCATTCTCATACATACCCTCACTTCCAATACTAGATGTAATACTTGGCGTTTGCATAATCATAGCATCTAAAAGTTTTCCTTTTATCCCAGCACCAAATCTAATAGGAGCTAAACAAACTCTAGAGTTTTCAATAACTTCAAAAGCATCAGCAGCCCAGCCTTTTATTAAAAAACCTGTTTTTGGATTATTTAAAGCAGTTGCCTTTGGTGGAGGATATGAACCATAAATATGAAGTTGCGCTTTTGGAAGTTGTTTTCTTATAAGTGGCCATATTTTTTGAAGATATAAAACAACATCCCAATTTGGAGCATGACGAAAATTTCCTATTGTCATAAAGTGTTTACGTTCTTCGTAAGCTTTTGTTTTACTAGGACATTTATCTAAATCAACCATAAAAGGTAAATGATGAAGTAAGGAGCTATCAACTTTAAAAGTTTCTTTTAAAAGCTTCATTTCATAAGAAGAGATAATCAATGAAATATCACACCTTAATATTGCAGATATCTCTCTTTTTGCTAAAGTAGAAAATAAATCAGCTTTGCTCACATCTCTATTCTCTTTTAAAGCTTGATGTCTAGCATTTCTTAAAAGTTGCAAATCTTCAGTATCAAGTATTTTTAAAGCATTTGGACAATTTAACTCAACTCTCCAACCAAACTGCTCTTCCATCATAAATCTATCAAATAAAACAGTATCAGGATTATATGCTTTTATATATACATCAAAACTATCTGAGTTTAATTCTATACTAGAAGAACTAATACCCTCTTCTTTTAAATCAATACTATGCTCTGATATAGCACAAGGTGTACAAAACTCTACTTTATATCCATTTGCTTTAAATAGTCTCATTATAGACATTATATGAGTTCCAGCTGCTGAAGAGTTTGGTTCTGGCCATACATAGCCTATAACTAATAGTTTTTTTATTTCAGTCTTTATTTGCTTATCCACTCTTTTATCTTAATACTTAGCTCTTTTGGAACTTCAAGTGGAATATTATGACTAGTTCCTTCACGTGAGATTAAAGTCATTTCATGCTTTAGTGTTTGTAGTTTAGCAATTGATTTATGATTTAACAATCTATCTTTTGTACTATAGTAAAACCATATATTTAATTTTAAACCAACTAAGTCTTCAAGTAAATCAACTCTATTAAATGTACTTGTAAGTTGGGAGATAAAAGTCTCTTTTCCTAAGTCCATAAACATATCTTGAATTGTCTTAATTAGCTCATTATCTTCTTTATTTTGCTCTTCTACTAAAGTTACTGCTTTCTCATAAGGTAAACCTTTAAATCCCTCTTTTTCAATTACGGCAAACTTTTCTCTTCTTCTTTCAATTTCAGCCTCTTCAGATGCTCCAGGAGTTGCTGCAACCATAAATAGCTTATTTACTCTATTTGGATATGTAACTGCAAAGTAAGAAGCAATATATCCGCCTAAAGAAAATCCTAATAAATTTACTTTCTCTTCTTTGAACACATCTAATAATATATCAATAGTCTCATCAAAATCTTCAGTATGAGGAATTGGAACATGTACTAACTCATAATCAGTTAAAAAAGGTGTAATTCTACTCCAAAGTCGCTCGTCAGTCATAAGACCTGGAATTAAATATATTTTTTCTTTCATTCTTTACCTATATTTTTATACTTTATTTTATTTTTAGTATGATATCTAAAATATTTTTATTTAATGATTTATTAAAACTACTGTGATAACATACAATATGAATAATAATTTACAAATGGTTTATACCTATCATAATGAAACAAAACATTCGCAACAAAGATACGCAAGGTCTTTAGGTTATATGGATTGGGCAACACAACCAGACCCATATAGAACATATAGTAATACAAAAAAAACAAGCTTACCTCTATCTTTTGATAATAAAACTTTAGAATATAGTCAAATATTTACTCAAACTAAAGAAGATAAACTAAGTGCTCCTTTATGTCTTGAATCAATATCACAATTTTTCCAGTTCTCTTTAGGACTTGCAGCTATAAAAGAGTATGGTGATCAATCGTGGGCTTTAAGATGTAATGCTTCTAGTGGAAACTTACAACCAAGTGAAGCATATATAATATCAAATGAGATTCAAGGAATAGATGATGGTTTACATCACTACTCTCCTAAAGAGCATGAGTTAGAACTTTTAAGTTCAACAAAAAACAATCTAAATTTACCTCAAAATAGTTTTTTACTTTGTTTATCTTCTATTGTTTGGAGAGAAGCTTGGAAATATGGTGAGAGGTCATGGAGATATACACAACTTGATTGTGGACATGCCCTAAAAGCTTTAGAAATTTCTGCTTTAATTTTAGGATGGAAAATAGAAGTTTTAAATACTAAAGATTCACAACTTGAAAATTTAATAGGCTTTAATCAAAGTAATAGATATGTTCCAGAAGAGAGAGAATTAGCAGATATGTTAATTCTTGTATCTAAAGATGATAATTCTATATCACAAAATACAAGTATAGATATAGATGTTTTAAGACAAAACTTACAAGAAAAGTATGAGGGAAAAGCAAATCAACTAAGTTTAAGTTGGCATAAATGGGATATTTTAGAAAAAATCGAAGATGCAACATTAAGTGATGAGTTAGATATAAAAAAATATACAAATGACAGATATGAGTTAAACCCATATAGAGAAGCCTCAGCATTAGCAAAAGATATAGTTTTAAAAAGACGTTCAGCACAAGTTATGAATAAAGATGATTGTACAATTTCAAAAAAAGAGTTTGAAACAATTATAGCTTCAGTAAAATGTGATACTTCCACTATTAACTTAGTACTTTTTGTACATAGTGTCCAAGAGCTTGAATCTGGACTTTATATACTAATACGAAATAAAGAGCATAAAAGTAAACTAGAAACTTTACTAAAAGATGAGTTCCTATGGGAAAGTGTTGATACAAATGCAGGTGAATTATATAAACTTCAAAGCGGAGATTTTAAATTTTTAGCAAAAGCAATCTCTTGTAATCAAGATATAGCAGCTCATGGAGCATTTACTTTAGGTATGTTAGCAGAATTTACAAGTCAATTAGAGAAATATGGTTCTTCAAAATATAAGCACTTATATTGGGATTGTGGAGCTATTGGACAACAGCTTTATTTAGAAGCTACTTCATTAAACTTATCAGCAACAGGTATTGGATGTTTTCTTGATAATATTCTTCATGAAACTATAGGTCTAAGTTCAAATCAATTTCAAACACTTTATCATTTTACAATTGGACGTGGTTTAGTAGATAGTAGATTAACAACTTTAGAACCTTATGAAAAAAAATAAAGATAAAAGGGGTTAACCTTTTATCTTTTTTCTAAGAAACCTGATGCTCCATGTTTACCATTGTTATAATACCACTTATATTCAGATGTATTACTTGAAGTAAGTTTTATAGTTGCAATACCATTATCAACACATTTTAACTTTCCATAAGTAATTTTTTCTCTAAAGTTTACTTGTGTTTTTGTTGATTTAAGTAGAGTTAATACCCCACCACAATTTAAAGATGGATAAGAAATAGTATATTTACCATCAACGATATTTACTTTTACACTCCATTCAGTGTTGTTATTAAATTGCTTTGCATTTCCAGTCCATGTACCTTGTATATCTTGAGTAACTAAATTTACATTTTTAGGTACTGCATAATTTGAATTACTTGAAACACATCCAGTAAATACAAAAACAGCACATACAGTTAATATAATATTTCTCATTTTTTTCCTTTAAATTATTACTTAATAAATTATAAAAAAATAACCTTTAATTTTTAACCTTTTTTTGTTAGAATCATTAAAAATTTAGGAATTGTTAAATGTCACCACGAAATTTATTTGTTTTCAGTTTAATTGCAATTATTTCAGTATATCTTTATGTTTTTGGACAAGAGAAAACTATTGAACTTATAAAAGAAGAATATTTATTTATATTAGCTCTTTTTCCAATCACTCTTACTTTCTTTTATTTTAAGATGAAAGTAAAAGGAAAAGAGTTAATAGATTTTAATAAAAACAATAGTTTTTCTTTAAAAAATACAATTATCTTTTTTCTTATTTTCCAAGTAGTTGATTATATTTCTGAAGATGGTTTTTTAGGAATGATTAGTATGTGGTTTTTGTATTGGATTATGGGACTAATTGCCCTTTTAATAATGGAAACGATTAACTATTATAGAAATTATAAACTAAATCATATAGAACAAAACGAATAATAAAATAGATTATATATAAATAATTTAGATTTAACATTATTATTTTACAAAAATATTTATTTTAAACTTGTACTTTTAGTATATTTTTGATACAATCTTCCTAAAAATTGGAGATTGCTAGATGATAAATATACTTGTTGCAGAAAATGCAAAAATGCTTTCAAATATTATTTCTAATGAATTAGAAAAAAATAACTGTGATTGCAAGCAAGTATATAGTCTAAAAGATATTAAAAAAGCAGTTTCTATAGAAAAGTATGACTATATAATTTTAAGTCTATACCTAGTTGATGCAGAAGAAAAGAAACTAATTAAAAGTGTTAGAAAAATCACTACTAGTAAAATCATTGTACTTACTTCAAAAAACAATGATGAATTACGTGAATATTTATTTAAGTATGGGATTATTGATTACTTAAATAAAGAAAATATTGAACAAATAATCAAAAATATAAAAAAACTAATAAAGCAAATAGAAGAGAATTCTAAACGTAATATTTTAATTATAGAAGATTCAAATGTAATTAGAAAACAAGAAGCTGAACTATTAAGCAGACGAAATTACAATATATTTGAGAGTGAAACAGGTAAAAATGGAATAAAAATTTTCAATGAACAAAATATTGATTTAGTCATTCTAGATTTAGAACTAAATGATATGAATGGATTAGATGTTTTAGAACAATTAAAAATAAAAAATATCTATACTCCTGTTTTAATGGTTTCTGGAACGGGTAATGCAAACTCTGTTAGTAAGTGCTTAAAAAATGGAGCATCAGACTTTATAAGAAAACCTATAATTTTTGAAGAGTTTGTATTAAAAACTGACATGATTATTGATTATTATAGTAAAAGAAAAGAACTACAAGACTATAAAAATAATTTAGAAAAAAAAGTTGATGAAGTTGTAAAGGAAACAAAAGATTTAAATATTGAACTTATAAAACAGAAAAAAGATTTAATAATTGCTAATGATGCAAAAGATATCTTTTTAGCAAATGTAAGTCATGAATTAAAAACTCCTCTAAATTCAATAAATTTAATTAGCTCTATTATGAAAAAGAATAGTGATAATAATTTAAATGAAAAACAAATTAAAAATCTTAAGCTAATTAATTCATGTGGAAAAAACTTACAATATTTAATAAATGATATTTTAGATATTTCAATGTTAGAGGGAGGAGAGGTTCAGTTATTTAATGAAAAATTTGATTTAAACTACTCTTTAAAACATCTTTATGAAACAATAGTTCCTCAAGCAGAAGATAATAATATCAATTTTGAATTTAGTTTTGATAAAAATATAAAATATATTTTTAGTGATGAAAAAAGAATTATGCAAATAATAAAAAACTTTCTTAGTAACTCACTTAAATTTACTAAAAATGGAAATATCTGTTTATCAAGTAAAGAGAGTCCTGATTCTATAAAAATTAGCGTTAAAGATGATGGAATAGGAATTGAAAAAAATAAGATAGAAGGTATTTTTGATAGATTCAAGCAAGTTGATGGTGCAATAGCTAGAAAGTATGGTGGTGCAGGTCTTGGTTTATCTATAAGTTATTCTTTATCTCAACTTTTAGAGGGTAATATTGAAGTTACTAGTAAGATAACTTCAGGTTCAACTTTCACTCTTGTTCTTCCTAAAAAAATAACAAATATACCAAAGATGGATATTATAAAACCTGTCAAAAAAGATGACATGGAAACTTTTGAAAAAGAGAAAATATTAATCCTTAGTAGTGAAATGTTAGAGATGATGCACTTTGTAATCAAATTAAAAGATAACTTTGAAGTAAAACAAGTTTTAAATTTAGAACAATTTGATAATGAAAAGATTGATGAATATAAGCATATTGTAATTAATGAATTTTTAATAGATACCGAAAAAATAAAAGACTTAGATTCCATACTACTTAGTAAGGATTTTAGTAAATATGAAGAGAAATATTTAAATTCATACAAAAAGAAACTTGATAAACCTATAAAAATTGATGAGCTTATACAATATTTAGAATAAAGATAAAAATGGAGTTAATAAATGAAAACAATACTTTTAAACTTACTAATTATAGCCTTTTTTACAGCTTGTACAAATACAGAAATCACTAGAGATGACTGCAAAAAAGAAGGGAAAATATTCAAATCATCTAAAGTTTTAAACTTTAGAACAGGAGATTATGAGATAAAAAAAGAGTGTGTGGAAAGGTAAGTTATCTATTTAAAAGATAAATATTTCCACTATCTGTTGATATATAGATTTCTCCATTTGGTGATTCACTTATATTTCTAATTCTTTCATTTAAATCTTCAAGTAATCTATCTTCTTTTATAACTTCACCCTTTGTATTTAAAATAATACGATTTAAATGACGAAGTTTCAATGCTCCACTTAATAAGTTTCCTTTTAAACTCTTATACTTTTTTCCAGAATAAACAATTAAAGAACTAGGTGCAATTGAGGGTGTATAAACTTTTATAGCATCGGTATATTTTTTATTACTACGATATTTACCAACATAATCTGTATTCCAATACTCTTTTCCTTTTGAAACAATAGCCCAACCATAGTTTGACCCTTTTTCTATAAGATTTATTTCATCACCACCTCTGGGACCATGCTCTATTGCATATAACTTTTTTGATTGTTTATCATAAAAAATTCCTTGTGGGTTTCTATGTCCATAAGAGTATATTTCATTTAAAGCTTTAAAATTATTTACAAAAGGATTATCTTTGGGTACTGTTCCATCTAGATTTAATCTTAAAATAGAACCTGCATGAGTTTTTAAATCTTGGCCATTTTCTCTAACCCCTCTATCTCCAATAGAAAAAAACAGATGTCCACTTTCATCGAAAGTAATCCGACTACCAAAATGAGCAGTAGTATTTGACAAAGATTTACTTACTAATAACTCTTGGAAGTTTACTAAGCTGTCTTTATCTAATTTTGCACGGGCTAAGGTTGTAGAACCTTTACCATTTATATTTTTTGCATATGTTAAATATATCCAGCCATTTTTGTTTTGAATATCAAATAATCCTGCTTGTCCTTTATTAAAAACTTTTGGAACATTTTTAATATTAGTAATTGTTTTTGATTTTAAATCTAAAAGAGATATCTTTCCCTTTTTTTGACTTATCAACATATTATTCTCATCTAAAAATGTCATACCCCAAACTACACCTAAATTTGATGATATTTTTGTAACTTTTGTACTAGAAATTGCTAAGATAGAAAAAATACTTGCAAATAAAAAAAGAAATACTACTCGCATAACCTCTCCTGAAATTGTTTTATATTATTATAACACTTAATTAAAAAATAAAAAGGATTTTATAATGAGCGAAGATAAACAAGGATTTTTAAAAAGAGCAGATGCACATATTTTTTTAGCAAACGATCAAATGACAGATGAAATAAGTGCAGGAGAAGTTAGTGCTTCATTTATGTTTGGACTTGCAAGATTTAACGCTTGGATTGCAGCATCTACTTATAAATCTGCTGAAGATATGGCAGAAGAAAAACAAAAAGCTATGGAATACTTTATGAAAGAGTATAAAATCATGTTAGAACAACATTTAGATGAACATATCAAAGGCTATGACTTCTCAAAATAAAAGAGCTTATAATGCTCTTTTATTTGTTACTTGATCTTTCAAAAGGTCCACAAACCAGAGCTTTTTTTACTCCTACACTCAAATTTCCTAATCCATCAATTATTTTTTCTGTATTAATTAAAACATCAACAATTTGACTTGAATATTTTGTAGCACTCTCTTTCATCATACCCAACATTGGCCAACCCCATAAAGCTGAAATAGTAACTCCGTCTTGCACAAAAGAAGGTGCAGTTAAATATGTACAATTAATTACTGGTTCAATTGCACTTCTATTAGTAATGCTCCCACCTACAAGATCAATAACTACTGAACCATTAGGAATAACACGTTTTAGATGATCATTGCTTACAAGATATGTTATACCCCTTATTTCTTTTGGAATATCTGCTCCATTTACTACTAAATCAACATCTTCTAAATATTCTTCAATTCTCTCTTTTGAAGTTTGCGTTCGACCTAAAATATGAATATTTTTGAAGCCTTGATTTGAGAGTTCATGCATAGCACCACGTGCAACATTTCCATAACCTAAAACTAATACTTTTGCTTCTTTTATATCTAAGGCTGGTTTGTTTTCTTGTAGTAGTTTAATACCATATCTTGCTCCTGCTTGACCTGTTACGTGTAAACACTCTATTCTTCTTAATCCAAATTCAAAAGGTTTATGTTCTTTTCTATAATTTAAAATGGCATTAATTCCATTTTCTTCTTCAAACTGATGCAAATCAAAAATATGAGCACTTGTTTGTTTTAACTTTTCAAGAAGATTATTTTTAACATTAAAACTTTTACTATCATAAAAGTACATTGTATTTTTATCTGTATATTTTAATTCTTCAAAGGTAATATCCTCATAAAGCATATTAAGTGATTTTGGATTACGATTTCCTGCACGTCTAACAGCACCTGCTAGTCTTTCATTTCTTCCAATTACAAATATTCTTAAATCTTTTATAGTTTTACTTATTATAAAATCTTTTAAAGCATCAGCCATTCCTACACGTGAAAGTATTTGATCATCTGTTTGTACTTTTGGAGACTCTAAAATTTCTTCCATTGCAATTACGTTTATTTGATTATCTTCTAACATTTTTGCTCTTTTGGGAAAAGAATCGAAGTGTGCCATACAAAAAAGTGTAGAACCTTTTTTCATTTGTAGAATAGAATCTAAAGATGGACCTTTAAATTTAATAATCATCTCTTTATTTTTATATATTTCATCAGCATTTTGCATAATTGCACCATTTGATAAATACTCAATATCGCTAAAACCTACACCTAACCCAGCACCATTTTCAACAAAAACTTCAATTCCTTTTTTTGTTAAACGTCCTACATCCAAAGGAGTAAGACCTACTCTTTTTTCTAATCCACCTGGGTTTTCTGGGGATTCAATCTCTTTTACTAAAGCAATATTTTTAAATGCATTTGATAATTCTTTCACACTAATCCTTTTAGATAATTAGTATTTTTATGAGTTAGTTTTAATAAACTTCAATATAAATTAATATAAAATTGTTTTTTGATAACAAATAAAAGTATTTAGGAAATAAGCCTAACAAAAATCTGTTAATGTTAATTAGTGTAGATCTAAGCTTAATAAGATAAATTGTTTTTACATTCAGAATATTGTAAAAACGAAGTCAGATACGACCTGTGTAATCTGATATTAGATACAGTCTATCTGAATTTTAAAGATATAAGTAAAAAACAAAGGTTTTATCATGATAAAAAAACTTCTATTATTGGCATTTCTAATTTTTTGTGCAGTAGTTTTAATTTACAATGATATGCAAAAAGATGATAAAAATAGAGATTTTGATAAAGGAACAGCTGTTTGGCATGAATAAAAGGTTTCTTTTGATATTTATTTAATTTTTATAGGTAATAAACTTAAAAAACTCAAAGCTTCAGGAAGTGAAAATTGAGCTTTTTTTATATCATTGTATTTAGGGTCTATTAAATAGTTTTTTGATGTTTCAAAATTTGCTTTTTGTAAATTATTACTAATAAAAACTGTTTGTTCTAAATTACAGTCCTTAAAAACTGCAGATTCAAGATTACACTCTTCAAAGCCAGTATCTCTTATCAAAGAGTTAATAAAATGCATTTTACGTAAATCCAAAAGATGAAAAGAGTTTTGAGAGAGATTGCATGAGTCAAACTTTACATCAAAAGGTTCTTGACAAGTACTCCAAGAAATTCCTATTAGTTTGCATTTTTCAAAAATAACATCATTAAAAGTTGAAGATATTAGTTTACTCAAAGATAAATCACAATTTATAAAAGTACATTCAGTAAACTTACAATCACGAAAAGAAGCTTTAGAAAAGTCACATTTTGTAAAAGTACAATTATCAAAATAAATAGAATCTAATTTTTTTTCATCAATTTCAATAAACTCTTCTTCCCAATAATCGTTAGTTTTAAACATAATCTTCTTTTTTATTTTGATTTTATCATATTTGAAATAAAGAGGACTAAAAGTATATGCTAAACTAATTATATATTTTAGGAGCCTATATGAAAGCATTTCATTTTAAAGACCAATTCTCTTCTCAACTACTACATGAAACAGTTGATCATCCAAATATTGAAGTAGGATTTTTTTCTTATTATTCAGGATATCATCATAAACATGATTTTGTTGAATGTGCAAGATATTTACATGATAAGAGAAAAGATGTAGATAAGCTTATTATTGGTAATTATTGTTCAATTGGCTCAGGAGCAGTTTTTATGATGGCAGGAAATCAAGGTCATAATACAAACTGGCTTTCTACATTTCCTTTTTATTTTCAAGCAAATATTTTTAAAAGTGCAAAAAATGGATTTGTAAAAGCTGGAAATACTGTAGTAGGAAATGACGTATGGATAGGTTCTGAAGCCATGATAATGTCAGGTGTAACAATTGGAGATGGAGCAATAATTGCAGCAAGAGCTGTTGTAATAAAAGATGTAGAAGCTTACACTATTGTTGGTGGAAATCCAGCAAGTGTTATAAAATCACGTTTTGAAAATAAAGAGATAGAACAATTACTTATCATGAAATGGTGGAATTGGAAAGAAGAGAAAATAAAAGAGTGTATGCCTTTAATTTGTAGTCCTAAAATTGAGGGATTATGGAAATATTGGAATAAAAATAAAAAAATTTATTAGATTAAAAAGTTTTTTCTATTAATTGAAGTTTTTTTACTCTTGTAAGTTTTTTTATAGCGTATTCACGTTTAGAAGCAGTACTTCTATTCTCTGAAGATTCTTGATATATTAGTTTTACAGGACGCCTAGCTTTTGTATACTTGGCGCCTTTTTCACTATTGTTATGTTCATCCAAACGTTTTGTTATATCTGTAGTAATCCCTGTATATAAACTTCCATCACTACACTTTAAAATATAAACGAAATATGACACATATATACCTTATTTTATTAAATTTATTCTATTTTACTTAGCTTACGCTACAAGTTCCATCTGTACATTTTTGCTCTGTTTCATCATCCCAACTTGACAATGCTGTTCTTGAAACTACACCTGCATTTGTTAAGGCAACAAAATCTGTAAGTTCGATTAGTTCTTGTTTTGTAATACCATCTTCTAATGCATCTTTAAATCTTCTATTTGAACAAACTGTACATCCTAAAGTAAGTGTTACGGCTAAACCTACTAAATGTTTTTCTCTTTTTGAAAATGATAAACTCTCACTTGTTTCATTTAATGCTTTTACTGCTTTTAAATCTTGTCCTGTCATATTTTACCCTTTTTTTTGATTTTTCAAATTATAGAATATATATTCTATAATGTCAAGGTTAGAAAAGATAAAATATTTACTATTTAATAATAATTTATCTTTTACTAACTAAAATCCCACCTAAAGCAATAAGCCCAATTCCAAGAAAAGTAAGCATGTCAGGAAGTGAATCTCCAAGCATAATACCAAATCCAACAGCAAAAGGAATACTTGAATAACCAATAACTCCAATAATACTAGCCTTACTTAAACTATAAGCACGAGTTAAAAACCACTGTGAAACAGTTGATAATATTGCCATTAAAACAATAAGTGCCCAAACAAAAAACTCTGTATGAACTTGAAAACTTGCATAAGGAGTAAATAAAAAGAGTAATAAAGGAAGAATCGTACCTACTCCCATAAAAGAAAGCATAATAACTCTTGCATCATAAATATCTTTTATTTTCTTTATAGTTGCATAGGCACAAGCAGCAAAAAAACCACCTAATACTCCTAACACATGACCTTGTGATATTTCAAAGTCTAAAGGTTGAATAACAAAAGCAACTCCAATAAATCCAATAACAAGTGCAAAAATAGTATTAATATTAATAGACTCTTTCATCAAGTAGTATGCAAGTATTGTTACAAAAAATGGCGATGTTTTATTTAAAATAACAGCTTCACCTAATGGAATATTAGCAATTGTATAAAAGTAAAGTAACATAGCTAATGTTCCAAAAAAACCTCTTAAAAATAGTAGATGTGATTTTGAAATATCAAAAGATACTTGAACTTTTTTGAAGCTATATAAAATCATTATCACACCTAAAAGGTTTCTATAAAATACTATTTCAATTGGATCCATACTTTCAGAAAGTACTTTTGCTACTGCTCCACTAAGAGAGCCTAGCATTGCACTTAAAAGCATAAATAGGATACCTTTATCCATTAGTTTTAAATTTGATAATAATTTGTAGTTATTTGACATTTAAATCCTTTATTTTGAGCATTGTATTTAAACTTTATAAAAAAGGATTTAAAGTAACTAAGATATCTCTATATGTTATATTTTAATTATTATATTAAAATATTTTTTTAATGCTTCTACTCTATTCTCTTTTAAAATCTTCCAGCTACTTTTTCTATCATTTTCTCTTAGAATCATTTTATCATCAAGCATTGTTATTCTTCCATTTTCTTTTGCTAAAGTTATAAGTAAGGGTACTTTCTTATTAATATTATTCTCTTTATCATTTCTAAAAATATCAATAAAATCAGATGGAAACTTTTCTTCTTTTGTAAAATAATATCTAGGAATCCAAGTCTCATTTTTATAATTTACAAGAAGTATATATTTGTCATTTTTCTTCTGTATTTTATACATATGATTCTCAGCAGTAGAAATAAAACTTTCATCATCAATATTCATAGATTCTCTTACATTCTGTCCATTAGCAACATCAACAAGATAATCTATACTATTAAGATTAACCAAAATAAGCAAATGAGGATAATCTTTTCCAATATAAGTTAAATCTTCTACTTTTGCAAAGATTAAATATGCATCAAAGCCTAAGGACTTAAGTAAATATAAAAATAAAGTATGGGATTCATAACAAATTCCACCTCTGTTGTTATTTACAATTTTTTCATATACATTTGATAAGTTTGAAGAAAACTCTTTATTTAAAAAAAAGTCTAAATTTTCATAAGGAACATTAAGAAGATATTGTTTTTGTAATAATTGAAGTGTTTGTAAAGTGGGTTCATATTTTTTTGAACTATCCATATTAATACGCTCTAATATTTTCTCAATTTTCATAAAAATCCTTTGCTAAAGATTATATAAGAATTTGTATAAGAAGCAATCATTCGAGTATAGAATTCACAAAAGTTCAAAAAAAACTGATACGAAGAGCTTAAAAAGCTAATATAAACTTGATTTCATGTATTATCCAAACATTATTATTTTAGGGACTATTTTGGCATCAACTTATAAAAATTACGAAGATATAGACAAAGATCAACTACAAATTGATATTGAAAAGATTAAAGACTCAATAGGTAAAGTAACACAAGAAGATTTTCAACATTTATTAAAACTTGAAAGATGGGGAAGAGCTTTAACTTTTAGTGGGTATTTTATTATATTTATTATCAGTTTTTTAGAAATAAGTTCTTATGCATTAGGGAGTATTAGCTTCTGGATTTTAGCATTATTAGCTGCTAGTTTAATAGGAGTAGGAAATGTTTCACGTTGGGCAAATGTTGCTCATCCAATACTTCATGGAGCTTATGATAGAGTTCCTAATATTCCAAAAAGATATACAAAAGCTGGTTTTGCAAAAAAAAATAGAAGATATTTAGATTGGCTAGATTGGATTAAACCTGAAGCTTGGATTTATGAGCATAATATCATGCATCATTATCATTTAGGAGAAGACGAAGACCCTGATAATGTTGAGAATAACTTACAATGGCTAATTCAATCAAAAACACCAATGTGGGCTAGATATTTATTTGTATATGCTTTTGCAGGAACTTGGAAGCTAACTTATTATGCACCAAATACGTTAAAGATTTTGCAAAATAAAAAACATCGTAAATTAAAATTACCTCAAATTAAAAGTTATGAATGGAGTCCTTTTAAAAGAAATGGAGCTATATTATGGAAAGAGTATATTCTTCCATATTTTAGTGTTAAATTCGTAATTATTCCTTTGCTTTTTATTCCTCTAGGATTAGAAGCTGTATTTAATGCTTTTATTATTACTTTAATCGCTGAATATATTGCAAATCTACACTCATTTTTAGTGATTGTTCCAAATCACTCAGCAGAAGATATTTATAGGTTTGATACTCCACATAAATCTCAAGGTGAATTTTATTTACGGCAAATTATGGGAAGTGTGAATTATAACACAGGTACAAACTTAGTTGATTTTTCTCAAGGTTGGTTAAATTATCAAATAGAGCATCACCTTTTCCCAAACTTACCTTTAAGTCAATATCAAAAGATTCAACCTCTAATGAAAGATTTATGTGCAAAACATAACTTAGAATATAGACAAGAAAATGTTTTTAAAAGAATGAAAATGACAGTAGAATTAATGGTAGGGAAAACAACACTTTTAAAAGTTGGAAGTATATAAACTATTCTTCTTCTACTAACTCTTCAAAATCTTCTTTGGACGAGCCACAATCAGGACATTCCCAATCTTCTGGGATTTCTTTAAAATCTGTTCCTGGTTTAATACCAGCATCAGGATCACCTAGTTTTGGTTCATATATATAACCACGTACTGTACATACATAATCATTCATACTAATTCCTTATATTTTATGATTAAACTTTTAAGATTTTTTAAGTAATAACTTCTCTTCTTCTATAGAAAGAAAACGCCATGTTCCACTTTCTATTTTAGAGTCAAAACTACCAATACTAACTCGACTTAAAGATATAACTTTTAAATTTGTTCCAAATTTTGGGTCTTTCAAAGCACCAAAAAGACGACGAATATGTCGGTTTTTTCCCTCTTCTAATTCTATTTTTAGTTTTGTTTTTGCTCCACCAATACCAAGTTTTTCAACTTTTGCTTTTAGTAAGCCATATTTACTTTCTACACCTACTCTTGCTTGCTCTATATGTTCTTGTGTTACAAAGCCTCTAACCCAAACTTCATATATTTTTTTACAATTTCCAGGTTTAGTTAACATATCATTTATTTTACCACTTCTAGTAAATAACAATAGCCCTCTAGATTCTAAATCTAAACGTCCTATAGGCATCCAACCATTATCAAAAGCCCATTGTGGTAAAAGACTATAAACTGTTTTTCTTCCAAGATCATCAGACCTTGTCACTAAATAGCCTTTAGGTTTATTTAGAGCAAATAGCGTTTCACAAGCTTTTGTAATTGTATTCATTAAGTATATTCCTTATATTATAAAAGAGTATACTAGCTTATATGTTAATTAGTCATTTTAATTTAATACTATTTTTTCACTTCCTATTTTATGTGCAATAGGACCTTTACCCTCACCTAAATTTGGTGCATTTTTTATTGCTTGATATATAAACTTATTTGAAATATCAATAGCTTCCAATAGACTTTTTCCTAAAGCAAGGTTTGCAGCAATTGCACTTGAAAAACTACATCCTGTACCATGAGTATTTCTTGAAATTAAATGTGGTGTTTCAAAGGTTGTAGTCTTGTTATTTGAGTATAAAATATCAATACTTTTATCTTTTTCAATACTATTTTTTATAATAGTTGCACATTTTAATTCTTTAATTTTTTCTATTGATAAGATATCTTTAGATTCATAATCAAAAAGGGCTTCAGCTTCAAATTGATTTGGAGTTATAATTGTTACATAATCGAAAAGTGTTTTCATATTTAAAACTGCATCAGAACTTAAAAGCATTGAACCTGCTTTTGAAATAAATACAGGATCTAAAACAATTGGAATATCCAAATCTTTAATAAATTCTCTTATTGCATCTATTATTTCATTTGAAAAAAGCATACCAATTTTTATAGCACTTATTTCAAAATCCTCAAAGATCATTTCTAATTGCTCTTTTACAAACTTGGCACTTACTTCACTAATACTTTTTACACCTGTAGTATTTTGTGCAGTTAAAACAGTAACAACAGAACATCCAAAAACAGAAAAAGCCTCAAATGTTTTTAAATCAGCTTGAATCCCAGCTCCACCACTACAATCACTTCCTGCTATTGATAATACTACTTTCATTTTTTACCTTTATACTTTAATACTAAAGAATTTAGATTTTAACCTATTTTAGATTTTTTCTATATAAATAATTCATTAACATTTTTTGTTTATAATATTTTAATATTAAAGGACTATGATGTATGACTATTTAAAAATTTTGCAAGAAAAAGCAAAGAAAATCGATGTAGATATAAAAGTATGTGGTTATGATAAAGAGTGTATTATGAATGAACTTGCATGTAAAGTACGCTCAAACTTAGAAAATGAAGAATTATCTGTAATCAAAGAGAAAGCTATTAAAATTCATGCAGTAATAAATACTAATAATATGGATAAAAACTCACTTTTGGATGTAATAGAAGAAAGAATAAAAGAGATTTTAGAAGAAGAAAATGAACGCTATACAAGTATAGAAATGCAACAAAACTTTATGCCTTTAGATTTAGGATAGAGTTAATCAATTTTGCACACTTTTTCTAGATGATAGATATAGTTATTGTCCGAAATATAAATTTCCGATAAGAGTTACAACTACGAATACTTTTACAAGTAAGATTTGTGCAATTTTACTTTCTTTTATTTTATCTAACAAGTTTTTCCTTTAATAATTTAATTTCTAACAAGTTTTATGTAAATTTTATCAAAGTCTAGCAAGGATGTACTAAAAGTACATCAATGCTAGAATTCGTCGGGAAATATGTGAAAATTCTTAAAAATTATTCCCACTCAATTGTTGCTGGTGGTTTTGATGAAATATCATAAACAACTCTATTAATTCCATCAACTTCGTTGATGATTCTTCTTGAGATTGTTTCTAAAATATCATGAGGAATGTATGCAAATGTTGCAGTCATTCCATCTGTTGCTTCAACAATTCTTACACAAACAGTATTATCATAAGTTCTATTATCACCCATAACTCCAACTGATTTTACGTTTAATAGTACTGTAAATGCTTGCCATGTTTTATCATAGTAACCAGTTGCATGTAATACATCTAACATGATAGTATCAGCTTTTCTTAGAATTTCTAAATCAGGAGAATTAACATCACCCATTACTCTAATAGCAAGTCCTGGACCAGGGAAAGGATGACGACCAATCATATCTTTTGGAAGTCCTAATTCAAGTCCTAAAAGTCTTACTTCATCTTTAAAAATTTCTCTTAATGGCTCAATTAATTCAAAAGTCATCCAATCAGGTAAACCACCAACATTATGGTGAGACTTAATAGTTTTTGAAGGCCCTTTTACAGATACTGATTCAATAACATCTGTGTAAAGTGTTCCTTGTGCTAAGAACTCAATACCATCATGTTTTTTAGCTTCTTTATCAAATACTTCAATAAATGTTTCACCAATAATTTTTCTTTTTGTTTCAGGATCAGTTACACCTTCAAGTTTTGTAAGGAATTCTTCACTAGCATCAACAGTAATTAAAGGAACACCTCTTGCTTTAAACATAGCTTCAACTTGAGGTCTTTCATTTGCTCTTAATAATCCATTATCAACAAATACTGGAATTAGTTGGTCTCCAATTGCTTCAGCTAAAAGAGTTGCAACAACTGATGAGTCAACACCACCTGAAACACCACATAAAACTTTTTTACTACCTACTTGTTCTTTAATTTTTGCAATTTGTTCTTTTGCAAAAGAACCCATATTCCAAGTTGATTCACAATGACAAATATGTTTTGCAAAGTTTTTAAGAAGTTTTGCACCTTCATCTGAATGATATACTTCAGGATGAAATTGAAATGCATATACATTTCTATGAGTATCTGCAATTGCTGCATATGGTGAGTTTTCACTAGTTGCAATCTTTTCAAAACCAGCTGGAATTTTTTCAACTCTATCACCATGAGACATCCATACAGTTTGTCCATCTTTAGTATCTTTAAAAATAGGATTTTCTTTTTCAAAGTTTAATTTTGCTTTTCCATATTCATGGTGATCAGCAGGAATTACAGAACCACCAAAGTGCTGTGAAATAAGTTGCATACCGTAACAAATTCCTAAAATTGGAAGTCCAAGTTCAAAAATTGTTCCATCTGGATGATAAGAATCTTCAGCATAAACAGAAGCAGGACCTCCTGAAAGGATAATTCCTTTTGGAGTTCTAGCCATTATATCTTCAATACTTTCAGAGTAAGGCACAATTTCAGAATAAACACCTGATTCTCTAAGTTTTCTAGCAATGATTTGTGTATATTGACTACCAAAATCTAATACTACAATTGGTACATGTTTCATATATTAATATCCTCGTTTGATTTGTATATATCTATTATTAAGTGCGATTGTATCTAAAAAGTAGTAAATTTTTAGTTAAGTAGAGAAATAAAGAAGTTTATTTTTTTGCAAAAAAAAAGCTATCAAAATTAATTGATAGCTTTTTTCTATTTTGTAAAAGGAAATTATCCTATATGATAGAATCCTAAAACTTCGTATTGTAAATACCATACACCAATAGATACAAAGTACCCAATTACAATAGTCCAAGCATATTTCATGTGTGAACTAAATGTATAAATACCATGTAATTTACCCATAACACCAACACCAGCAGCAGATCCAAATGAAATCATAGAACCACCAACACCAGCTGTTAATGTAACAAGCATCCATTGATCAAGTCCCATAGCTGGATTTGCTTTAAGTACCGCAGACATAACAGGAATATTATCAACAATTGCAGATAAGAATCCAACTCCAATATTTGACCATGTAGGTCCTAATACTGATGGATCATAAACAACTGCTGCTAATGCTAACCATCCAATAAAGTATAAAGCACCAACTGCAGAAAGAATACCAAAGAAGAATAATAGTGTATTATATTCTACTTTTGCAATTGAATCAAAAATTTTAAAGTGTTCTACTCCATGTCTTTTCTTTAAACCATAAGAGTATACTTTAAGTACCGCTAAACCAAACATCATACCCCACATAGCTGGTAAATGTAATATTTGGTGAGAAAGTACAGCACAAGCAATTGTTAAGATACCTAATACCATAACTACTTTAGCACCTTCAGCCATCTCTGGTTTTATCTCTTTCTCTGCATCAAATGAGGGAACTTCATTTGGAACAAACTTAGATAAAAGAAAAGCTGTTACTAAATATCCAATAATTGAAGCTGGGAATAAGAATAAGAAGTCAGTAAATGTTCCTTTTCCTGCAGTCCAAGCCATAAGAGTTGTAATATCACCAAATGGAGACCAAGCACCACCTGCATACGCAGATACAACAATATTAATAGCACCTGGCACTAAGAAATCTAATCTCTTTTTCTCTATTGTAACTAAAACAGTCGCTAAAATAAGTGCTGTTGTTAAGTTGTCTGCAATTGGTGATAAGAAAAATGCAATAATTCCAGTTGCCCAGAATAATTGTTTATATGTATATCCTTTTGTTACAAGTTTGTATTTTAAAACATCAAATACACCCATGTGAATTAAAGATTCTATATATGTCATTGCAACAAATAGGAAAAAGAAAATACCTGCAATCTCTAAGATTAAGTGATTTGCTTGAATATGAATTAGATCCATATTTAAATCATTTAGTACATAATAAATTGCAACTAAAATAAACATAAATGTACCAATAAATAATGCTGGCTTAGCTTTATCTATTTCGTATTTATCTTCCGCAGCAATAAAATAGTATCCAATAGCAAATATGAATAAACATGATAAACCAACCCATGTCATCGTTATGTCAGGGTTTTCAACATGTTCACCCCCACCGCCAGCTGCAAATAACGATACTGATGTTATCAGTAATGTCATTAATAATTTTAACATTAATTCTCCTTAAATAATGCACTCATAGCAAAATAGTACACTTGAGTGCTCTTTCTAATTATAGATTTTGCCGTAAACAGCCTTAAAATAATAGAAAATGTAAATTTTTTGTCAAGAAAGTGTCAACTTTAAAATATATGTATCAACTCTTATTACGAATAAAGTGTGCACCCATAGATTCTTTTCTATTAATTGCACTTTGAATTATAGCTTTTGCAGTTAAGAGTCTTAAAAACAATAGTCTTCCAACATCTTTTTGCAAATATTCTTCAATCTCAAATAAGGCATCTTCTAACTCTTTTGTATCTCTTACAATTGAAGCTGCTTTCCACATAATCTTTCTTAGATTGTTTTTAATTTTTTTATCAATTTCTTGATTTCTTGTGTAAGATTTTATATTTTTAGTATAATTTTCATCTGATATTTTAAAATTTTCTTTTAATGAAGTTTCAACTGCTATTTGAGAGAAAACCAATCCTTCTAACAAAGAGTTTGAAGCTAATCTATTTGCTCCATGAACACCAGAACATGCAACTTCACCAACTGCATAAAGGTTTTTTATACCTTTTACTTTTGCATCAAGACTTGTTTCAATTCCACCCATTGCATAATGAAAAGCAGGTGATATTGGAACTTTTTCAGCAGGTAAGTCATAACCTAAATCTTTTAAATTTGAATAAATATTAGGGAATCTCTTCATAAAGTATTTTTTAGTAAACATATCTAAAGATAAGAAAACACCTAAACCAGTTTTTTTATGATAATCAAAAATAGAACGGCTAACTACATCTCTTGGAGCTAACTCTTCATCTTTGTGATAATCTTTTAAAAATCTATATCCATTTTCATCTACAATATGTGCACCCTCACCTCTTAAAGCTTCTGAAAGTAAAGGTTTTCTTGCAAAGTGAGTTCCTTTTACAACTGTTGGATGAAACTGCATCATTTCCATATCTTTTAATTTTAAGCCCTTATGTGCAATAAGTCCTTGAATTTCTCCTGCAATTGCTGTTGAGTTAGTATGATATCTGTAAAGAGAACCAATTCCTCCACTTGCAATTATTGTATTGTGTGCATAAACAACTCTTTGCTTTGTTTCAGAAGTAAAAAACTGAACTCCATAACAAATACCATCTTCAATAAGTAAATCATTTACAACAGCATTTGTTACCATTTCATGATTACACTGTTCTAATAAGAATACATGAATCATTCTTCCAGTCGCATCACCATCAGCATGAAGAATTCTACTTCTACTGTGTGCTGCTTCTTTCGTATATGCTAATTCACCTTTATCATTTAAATCAAACTTTAAACCTGCATCAATAATATTTTTTACAGCTTTTAAAGATTTTTTGCTTAATAACTCAACTGCTTCTTTATCGTTGTAATTTACGCCAGCTGTCATGGTATCTTGAATATGAACAGGAATATCTACATCGTCAACAGCAGTTGCAATTCCACCTTGAGCCCAAAAAGTATTACAATCCCAAGGAGATTTTTTACATAATACTAACACTTTTTTATCTGCAGGTATAAGTCTTGCAGCGTTTAAACCTGCAATTCCTGTACCTATAATTATATAATCATATATCATTATTTTGAAACTTCTTTATTACTTTTTATTTTTGTTGTTTTATCTGACACATAAACAGGGTCACCTTTATAACCACAAGCACTAAAAGATAATATAAAACCTGCTATAATTAACATATGAAAAAATTGAATGAAATACTTATTCATCTTAAAAATAATCCTGAATTCAGAAAGATTAACACATCATCTACAATTGAAAAATTTATAGATGTACTTCCTTTGAAACTAAAAAAGGGAGTTAAGTTTGGCTATATAAAAGGTCAAACCTTATATTTTGTACTAACCCATCCTGTTTATAAAATGGAGTTTGAGTATAACAAAGCAGATATAAAATCATTATTAAAAAACTCCAATTTTGATAATGTAAATGAAATAGCTTTTTTTGTTACAAATAAAATTGAGAGAAAATCAAAAGAAATAAAAGAAGAACCTTTGTATAAAGAACGTTCAAATGGAATATTTATAAATAGAGCAAAAGATGAAAATATTTATAAAAAATTTGAATCTATTAGAAATATCATAACAAAGACTTAAATAAAGCTTCTCTTTGTTTATAATCAGGACAGTAAACTTCTACTAAATCCCAAAACTTTTTTGAATGATTTTTATGTTTTATATGTGCAAGTTCATGAATAACAACATATTCAACAATTTCTATAGGAAATTTACATAATTGTGTGTTAAAATTCAAACCATTTTTATAGTTGCACGAGCCCCATGTTCTTTTGTTTTTTCTATATTTTATTGATGTTGGATAAAGTTTCATTTGTTTTGAACATTTTTCAACTAAAGGTGGAATTATCTCTTCTATTTTTATTCTATAAAACTTATCTATATTTGTAATTTTATAGTCAATTAACTTTTGAGTTTTACCAAAAAATAAAAATTCATCATTTTCTAATTTATTTAAACTAATTTTTTCTAAGCCTTTTAAAAGCCACTGTTTTTTTCTTTTTAGTAAATCTTTTGCATCTTCTTTAGTAAAGTAAATATTTGCTCTAATTTGTATTTCATTATTATTTATAACACGTAAATAACAATGCTTAATACTCTTTTTATTTACTAATTTAACAGTAAGCACCAAAGAATCAAGATTATGCTGAAATTCCAAACTTTTCCTTAAGATTATTTTTGTTATAATCACGAATTATATCATAGAAATATGATCCATATTACATAAGAGGAAACATTAATGAAAATTGCAAACAGAATGGAAAATTTATCTCCATCGGTTACTATGGCAATTACAGCCCTAGCAAGGGAGCTAAAAGCTCAAGGTAAAGATATATTAAGTTTTAGTGCAGGAGAACCTGATTTTAATACTCCAGAAGTTATTAAACAAGCAGCTATTCAAGCTATTATAGATGGACACACAAAATATACAGCCGTTGAGGGAATAACTGAAACCAAACAAGCAATCATTAATAAGTTAAAAAGAGACCATAATTTAGAATATAACTTAGATCATATTATTATTAGTAATGGTGCAAAACATTCATTATTTAATCTTTTTCAAGTATTAATTGAAAAAGGTGATGAAGTAATTATTCCAGCACCTTACTGGGTTACATACCCTGAACAAGTAAAATATTCTGATGGAGTTCCTGTAATTATTGAAACAGATGATTCAGCTGATTTTAAAATAACAGCAGAGCAATTAAAAAATGCAATTACTGACAAAACAAGAATTCTTTTATTAAATACACCATCTAATCCAACAGGTGCTGTTTACTCAAAAGAAGAGTTAGTAGAAATAGGAAAAGTTCTTGAAGGTACAGATATTTTAGTACTATCTGATGAGATGTATGAAAAAATCATGTATGATGGAAAAAAATTCACAGCAGCAGCTGAAGTTTCTCATGACATGTATATGAGAACTGTTACAATTAATGGTTTAAGTAAAGCCGTTGCAATGACTGGATGGAGATTTGGATATTTAGCAACTCCTAGACCTGAACTTGTAAAAAGTATGATTAAACTTCAAGGTCAAGTAACTTCAAATGTAAATTCAATCACTCAATATGCAGCAATTCCTGCGCTTGAAGGTGAAGCTGATGAAACAATGGAAATCATGAGAAAAGAGTTTGAAAAAAGAAGAGATGTAGCAGTTAAATCTTTTAATGCAATTGATGGATTAAGCTCTTTTAATCCAGATGGTGCATTTTATTTATTTATAAACATACAAGGTGTTACATCTGATTCTATGAAGTTTTGTGCAGATTTACTTGAAGAAAAAGGTGTTGCTTTAGTTCCAGGACTTGCATTTGGAACAGAAGGTTATGTTAGATTCTCTTTTGCTACAGATTTAGAAACAATTGAAGAAGGAATTAGAAGAATCAAAGATTTTGTAGAGAATAAATAATTATGACTCCACAAAAAAAAGCTACGGTCGTATCATCTTCGGTTGCAGCCCTTCTTACTATAATGAAATTAATTATAGGAATAGCTAGTGGATCAGTTGCTGTTTTAGCTTCAGCAATTGATTCTGTTCTTGATATGTTCGTATCACTTTTTAACTATTTTGCAATATCAAATTCTGAAAAACCAGCAGATAGAGAGTTTAATTATGGTCGTGGAAAAATTGAAGCACTTGCATCCGTAATTGAAGGTACAATTATTACTATATCTGGACTTTTCTTGCTTTATCAAGCAATACAAAAAGCAATAAATGGTGAAATATCAAAGTATGTTGAGACATCAATTATTGTTATGATTATTTCTCTTATTATTACAATTTTTTTAGTAATTTATTTAAATAAAGTTGCAAAGAAAACTAATTCTATGGTTATTAGAGCTGACGCACTACACTATAAAACAGATGTTTATTCTAATGTTGCTGTTTTATCATCTTTAGTTCTTGTTCATTTTACAGGATATGAAATGATTGATGTAATTGTAGGAAGTGGAATTGCATTATATATTATTTACTCAGCTTATGAACTAATTCATGACGGTGTTTTAGTTTTATTAGATAGAGCAGTTGATAGTGATCTTGTTCATAAAATCGAAGATATTATTAAACATAATGAAAATGTAAATGCTTATCATCTTTTAAAAACTAGAGAAGCTGGACATCAAACTTTTGTAGAAGTTCATTTAGTTTTTGATTGTATTATTACACTTATGAATGCGCATAAAACAAGTGATAAAATAGAGCAAGAAATAGAAAACTTAGATAAAAACAGAGATTGGATAATAAATATTCATATGGATCCATATGATGATTTTGAAATTAATGATATGAAATAATTAGGAAAAGAAATGAAAAGAATTCTATTTATATTACTACTTATTACAACTTTTTTATTTTCAAATAGTCAAACAAACTATAAAACTGCAAAGCTTTATAAAGATGATATATCTTCAAATAAAGCTTTTATAATGCAACAAAATGATGCTTTACTAATTGATGTTAGAACAAAACCTGAATTTAAAAAATTAAGAGCAAAAGATTCAATTAATATACCAATTTTTTATGCAAAAAATGGGAAGAGAGTTTTTAATAGAAACTTTTTAAATGAAATTTATGAAGTATCAGAAAAGAATATACATAAAAAAATAATCTTAATTTGTAGAAGTGGTTCAAGAACAAAACTTGCAAGTAATCTATTAGCAGAACAAGGCTTTTCTAACATTTATAACGTACGATACGGATTTCAATATGATTGGTTAAAAGTAAAACTTCCAACTGAAAAATAATAAGTTAATACTAAGTAAATAAAAGTAAATATTTATTATTAAATAATAAACTTTTTTTAGCTATACTAAATCCTTATACAAAAGGATTTTCATGAATTTTATAAAGATACTAGGAGCTAGCGGAAGTAAAGCTAAAGGAATGGGAACAACATCATTCCAAATTTTTAAAGATATTATAGTTGATGCTGGAAATGTTATAAACTCTTTAGGAGATGAAGCTTTAGAAATAAATCATATTTTCTTAACTCATTCTCACTCTGATCATATATCTGACTTACCTTTTATAATTGAAAGTTATTTTGAAAAAAGAAAAACTCCTTTAACAATATATGCATTAAAAGAAACTATTGATATTCTAAGAAATCACTCTTTTAATGATTTAGTATGGCCTGATTTTACAAAAATAAAGTTAATAAATTCGGATCAAGACTCTCTTATTTTTAAAGAAATTGAAATTAATAAACCTATAGAAATTGATGATTATAAAATAAAAGCAATTCCTGCTGTACATATAAAAGGTGCTTGTGGTTTTGTAATTACAAAAAATCATCAAGGTTTTATAATAAGTGGAGATACATATAAAAATCCAACTTTATGGGAAGAAATAAATAAAAACAAAGAGATAAAAGCTCTACTTTTAGAGTGTTCTTTTCCTGATAAATTAACTTCTTTAGCAAAAACTACAAATCATTTATCAGCTGAATTAATAAAAGAAGATTTAGTAAATTTAAAAAGAGATGATATAACTATATTTTTATATCATCTAAAACCTCTTTATACAAAAGATATTAAAAAAGATATTAAAAAGAATGAGATATTAAAAAATGGTGGTAAAATTTTATTAGAAGGTGATGTTATCCATATTGATAAAGGAACAATTGAACATAATCTAATTAGTGAAGATAAGTTTCAAGAGATTATGAAAATAAACTTAGCTTTATCTTCTGAAACAAACAGAGATATCCTTTTAGACAAAATTTTAGCACTTCTTAGAAAGCTTACAGGTTCTGATGCTGGAACACTATATCTTAAATCAAAAGATGGAGCGAAACTTGATTTTAAAGTTATTCAAAATGATTCATTAAAAATGAATAAAAACAATCTTAATTGGGAACCCTTATCTTTTAGTTTAGAAGATGGAACTATAAATAATGAAATGGTTGCAATTGTTTGTGCTAATGAAAAAAGAATTATTAATATAAAAGATGTTTATAAAACTACAAAATATATTTTTAAAGGTACAAAAGATTTTGATAAAAAAACAGGATATAGATCTAAATCTATGCTTGTAATTCCTTTGATTAACCATGAAGATGAAGTTATGGGAGTACTTCAATTAATTAATAAAATGGATAATCATAAAATAGTAGACTTTAATAAATCTGATGAGAAAATAATAAAATCTTTAGCTTCACAAGCTGCTATGTCACTTACAAATACTCAATTAATTTTAAGTTTAGAAGAGTTTTTAAATGCATTTGTATCAACAATTGCAAAAGCAATTGATGCAAAATCACCATATACAACAGACCATATTGGAAAAGTAGAAAAAATAGCCCTACTTTTAGCAAAAGCAATAAATGATGATAAAACTATTTATAAAAAAATAAAATATAATGATAATGATTACAAGCAAATTGCACTTGCAGCATGGATGCATGATATTGGAAAAATTTCAATGCCAGATCATATTATTGATAAAGCAACAAAACTAGAAAAAATATTTGATAGAATTGAGTTAATTGAATTTAGATTTGAAATAATAAAAAAAGATGTAGAGATTAAATATCTTAAAAATGAAATGTCAAAAGAAGATTATGAAAAAGAGATATTAAACTTAAATAGTCATATAGAATTCTTAAAAGCCACAAATAAAGGTGGTGAGTTTATGCATGATGAAGATATCCTTAAATTAAAAGAAATTGCTAAACTAAAATATATAAAAGATGGGAAAGAAATTCCTGTTTTAAATGAAGAAGAACTATATAATCTATCAATTAAAAAAGGAACACTTACACGTGAGGAAATTGATATTATTAGAAATCATGCACACTTATCACTTGAAATGATTTCAACTTTACCTTTCCCTAAAAAATATAAAGACGTTTTAAATATAGCATGTAATCATCACGAAAAATTAAACGGTAAAGGATACCCAAGAGGTCTTCATGCAAATCAAATTACATTAGAAGATAGAATAATGATTTTTGCAGATGTATTTGAAGCACTTACAGCATCACAGCGTCCATATAAGGATGCGATGAAATTATCTCAAGCATATAATATATTAAATAACCTCGTACAAAAGGGAGAAATTGACAAAGATTTAACTGAATTCTTCTTTAATAATGAAATCTTACATAAATATGCAAATGAAGCACTATCCCCTGAACAAATTGATATGAAGTAAATAAATGATTACAAAGGCTAAGTTAAAAAAAGATTTTATCTATATACTAGCATCTATTTTTATAGCTTTAACTATAAGTTTCATATATATATTTGCACCTAAACTTCCAAATTCTATTGATAATAGATTAAAAGATTATATGTTTAATATAAGAGGTGAAATAGCTCCAAAAACCAATAGTGTTGTAATTATTGATATAGATGAAAAGTCCTTACAATCTCTAGGACAATGGCCTTGGTCTAGAAATACATTAGCAAAAATATTAAGAAACTTAAAAGATAAAGATATTGCAATAATTGGAATGGATATTGTCTTTGCAGAAGAAGATAGAACCTCTCCTCATAGTATTTTTGATAAATTAAATATCAAAAAAGAAAATATTCCTAATTATGATTTTGAGTTTGCACAGACAGTTGCTACGACACCTACAATATTAGGATATCAATTTGAATTTCAAAGAAAAAAACATATAAATAAAGAAGCTCCCTCAATTCAAACAATGTTTATTGAGAAAAATAAAAAGCTAGGAAAGAATCATTTAATTCAAGCAAATGGAACAATTTTAAATATCCCTATAATTCAAGATAGTTCATATTCAAGTGGATTTTTCAACAACATACCAGATGATTCAGGGGTTATTAGAAGTGTACCTTTAATTATCTCATATGATGATGAAATATATCCATCTCTTGCACTTGAAACACTTAGAATTGCACTAGGTATTAAAAGAATCAATATTAATTATAATGAAAATGGTGTAAAAAATCTACAATTAAATGACTATATTATTCCAACTGATAGACATGGTAGATTACTTATTAACTTTAGAGGAAAAGAAAAAACATTTGATTATATATCAGCAGTAGATATTTATAATAATACTTTTAAAAAAGAGGATATTGAAAATAAAATTGCTTTATTAGGAACTTCAGCAGCAGCCTTATATGATTTAAGGGCAACTCCTTTTGAATCAATATTTCCAGGGGTTGAAGTGCATGCAAATGTGATTGATAATATTATTGCAAAAGATTTTTTGTATAAACCATCATGGGTTGATGGAGCAAATATTTTTATTATCTTTGTATTAGTTTTTTTTGTTGTATACATAACAAAAAAGATACATCTATTATTTATTCCTTTATTAACTACTAGCTTACTATTTTTATGCTCTTATTTAATCTATTTCATTCTTTTTAATTATGGCTTAGTATTAAATATATTTTTCCCATTAACAGCAATTATATTATCAACTATTATTACTATTATGTTGCAATATTTTTATGAAATTAAAAAGAAAGATGAGATTAAAAATAAGTTTGCATCAAAAGTATCAAAAGATGTAATGGAACAATTATTAAAAAATGTAAATAATAATCAACTCCAAGCACAAAATAAAGAAATTACAGTTTTTTTTAGTGATATTAGAGGCTTTACTAAAATCTCTGAAGATATTAAACAACCTGATTTATTAGTAAAATATATTAATAAATATATGACACCAATGAGTGAAATAATCACAAAAAACAAAGGTACTATTGATAAATATATTGGTGATGCAATTATGGCATATTGGAACGCTCCTTTTGATATAGAAGACCATGAAGATAAAGCAGTAAAAAGTGCACTAGAGCAATTAGAAGAGTTAGAAAATTTAAATATAACTCTAGAAAAAAACAAGCAGCCTTTAATAGATATAGGAATAGGTATAACAACAGGTATTGCAACTGTTGGAGAGATTGGAAGTATTGGGCGAAGCGATTATACTCTTATTGGTGATACTATCAACATTGGTTCTAGAGTTGAATCTTTATGTAAATTCTATGGAGTAAAGCTAATTATTACAAACTTCACTAAAAATAATCTTAAAAACTCTTATACTTTTAGATATCTAGACTATGTAAAATTAAAAGGTAAAGATGAACCTATTGAGTTATGGGAAGTAATTAGCAATAATAAAATATCAAGTCAATTTAATGAAGAATTAGAAATTTATAATAAAGCAATAAGTATTTTTACAAAAGCACAACTACAAGAATCAAGAAAACTGTTTGAAGAACTAGTTACTTTAAATCCTTGTACTTTATATAAATTATATTTAGCAAGATGTGAAGAATATATATATAGTAACAGTTTCCAAGAGGTTTACAAACATGAAAGCAAATAATAAAAGGCTATTATATATGAAATTATTCTTTACTATTATTCTACTATTTCCATTTTTAAGTATTAGTGCAAGCACCTATACTTTATACATAGCATCAACAAAAAATAAAAATATCGCAAAAAAATATATAGAAGAAGTTAATGATTTATTAAAAATTGAAAATTTAGTTGTAAGAACGCATAAAAAAGAAAACTATAGTTTAATTGTTAATCAAATCAAAGATATTCAAAGTGCAAAAGATTTACAAAACAAGCTAAAAAAGACTACTTATAAAGATAGTTTTGTAAAAAAAGATTTAAAAGATTTAAAATACAATATATTATTTTATACTAAAAGTACAATAGAGAATAAAACAATTGTTAAAGAAGCAAAAGAAGATGAAAAAGAGTACATTCTAGATGTTGAATCTTCTAATGAATATATTACTGCTTCAACGATGTACAATATTGGAAACTATAAACGGTCATATGAACTATTTAATAAACTCTTTTATAAACATAACTATAATCTAAATATTAACTATTTCTTAGCTCAAAGTGCAATTAAACTAGGAATGTATGATGAAGCATCAATAGCATTTGAAAGAGTTTTAATTCAAGATCCAAAGTTTAATAAAGCAAGATATGATTATGCAAGATTATTAACAAAATTAAAGTTAAAAAAAGAAGCAAAAAAAGAGTTTAATATACTTTTAAAAGAGAATATTACAGAAGAGATAAAAAAAGATGTTAAAAAGTATTTAAAATATTTAAATAAAGAAAGAAAATTAACTTATAATTCTGCAACTTTGATTTTAGGAGCAGGACATAATTCAAATGTAAATAATGGACTTTTATCAACTCAATATACACTTCCAGGATTAGGGGATATATCTGTTAGGGGTGAAGAACCTATTAGTGATAATTTTCATAATGAGATTTTATCTTTAGATTTTAATAATATTTTAAAAAGTAATACTGCAATAAAAATAAAAAATAGTCTTCTTGCCTATAATAAAAGTTATCTAAATGAAAAAGATGAAAATATTTCTGTTTTTACATACAAACCGAGTGTCTCTTATATTTACAATAAATATTTATATGGTTTAGAATCAAATATAAGTAGAGTTTTAAAAAAAGAAAATAATGATATAAATATATTATCTTTATCCCCATTTATATCAAATAAAAAGTTTAAAGCATCCTTAGATTATCAAAAGTTACTTTATACTAATAGTGAGAATAAAAATAAAAACTTTGAAAAGTATTCATTTGGATTTTTATATAATTTACAAAAAAATATAAATTTATTTTTAAATTTAGGAAAAATAACGAGAATTAAGAAAGAGCGTATAGACATAGATAGAGCATCAAAAGAGCTAGGTATAGCTTATAACTATAGATTTAATAATAAAAATATGATATACTTAGGATATAAATTTGAAATAAATAATTTTAAATATTTTAATTCATTTTTTAATAATAAAAGAAAAGACAATACTCATAATTTGAGTTTTAATTATGTATATAATATTAAAAAAGATGATGCAATTAGTTTATCATCTTCATTTAATAGAAATAATTCTAATCAAGATGCATATTCATATGAAACATTTGAAACAAAACTTAATTATATAAAAAAATATAATTGGTAAGAAGAAAAAAGGAAAAAAATGAAATTATTAGTATTAATACTATTATTTACAAATATTCTATTTGCTAATATTGGAAAAATTGTATCATTAAAAGGTGAAGCAACTATTACAAGGGACAGTAAAACATTTGAAGTTACAAGAGATACTTATTTAAAAGAAAAAGATACCCTCATAACAAAAAACAATTCAAAAGTCCAAATTCTTTTTAAAGATGAAACAATCATTTCTATTGGTAAGAACTCTATATTTAAAATTAATGACTACTTATTTGAAGATAAAAATAACGTAAATGCAGAATTCTCTATGATAAAAGGTGTATTTAGAACTATTACTGGAAAAATTGGAAAAATCGCACCTCAAAACTTTAAATTAAAAACAAAAAGTGCTTCAATTGGTATTCGTGGTACTCAAATAATCACAGACTTATCAAATGGAAAAGAAAGAATATTTTGTACAGAAGGACAAATTGAGATTACTCAAACTTCAACAAATTTAAAAATCCTTGTAAATAAAGGTGAATTTGTTGATATGGAAAAAAACAATGGTAATTCATTACAAAAAAATAGAACAAAAACAAAAGATTTAAAAGAAGTGAATGAAGATATATCCGTAAGTGAAAATAAAGCACAAGATACTGCAACAGAAAAAGAAGATATTGAAACAACTCAAACAACTGAAACAACAGAAACTACTGAAACTACTGATGCAACAGAAACAACAGAAACAACAGAAACAACAGAAACAACTGAAACTACTGAAACTACTGAAGTAAGTGTTAATACAGCAGATGATAATATATTGGAAAGTACTAACACCTTAGAGGAAACAGCTAAGGAGGAGGAAATAACACAAGAGGCTCAAGAACTTGCAGATGAACTTGCAGCAGAAGAAGCACAGAGACTTGCAGATGAACTTGCAGCAGAAGAAGAAGCTCAAAGACTTGCAACTTTAGAAGAACTAGGTAAAGAGCAAGAAGAAGCAGCTGATGCATTAACAGACAGTTTAGAATTGATTACTCCAGATTCTTTTTATACAAACAATACAAGTAAGGCAAGTTACCTTGGAACATTTAATGAAAATAGTTTTGACTCGCAAACACAATATTATAAAAAAATAGGAAATAACGATAGGTTATTAATTCCAACAGACACTACAATTTCTATGGATATTGACTTTGGTAAAGATGATGATCAAGTAACAAATGGAAAAGTTTCTGTATCAGGTTATGCAGATTTAGAATTTGATGGTTATTTTAAAACAGATAATACATTAAAATTAAAAGCAGCAAATAGTACAGTAGGTGGCGGTGGAGATGCTACTTTCTTTGGCTCTGAAGCAAATATTATAAGTGGAGATATTAAGTTACAAAATGATGAGATTAAACTTGAAGGTGAATTTGATGCTGAAAAGTATGAATACGGAGATATTGATGAAATTACAAATACAGATTACTTTATAAATAATACATCAACAGCAACATACACTGGTAATTTTAATAGTACAAGATATGATGAAAGTTCACAATATAGCTCATCTTACTTTAATAAAAGTGCAATTGACCAAGATACAACTATTTCAATGGACATTGATTTTGGAGCAACTCAAGATCATATAACTAATGGTAAGATTGATATGGTTTCTGTGCCAGATTTTGAATTTACTGGTCATATTAACCAAAATAATGTTAGCTTATCTGGTGGAGATTTGTGGGGAAGTGGAAGCGCAAAGTTTTATGGGAATGAAGCTAATACAATGAAAGGAAATATTTATTTTCAGAATTTAACTAATAGTATAAAAGGTGACTTTGAAGCGAGTAAAACTACTGCAGATCAAGCAAATTAATGTATTTATAAGCTACTAATTATTTTTTAGATAAACTCCTTTCAACTAAAAATTAGGATAAGTAAAAATATATGGCATTAATCGACCTACAAAACATTTCAAAACAATATGACACAAAAGTAATTTTGAAAAATGCAAACTTTACTTTAAATCAAGGTCAAAGAATTGCAGTAATTGGCCAAAATGGTCAAGGAAAATCAACATTACTTAAGATAATTACAGAAGAAGTTGAACCTGATGATGGTATAAAAGCAATTGATAAATCTATTAAAATAGAAATGCTAGCACAGCATCCAAAATTTGATGATAATTTACTTGTTCGAGATGCAATTGAGAATCAACTTCAAGAGTTAAAAGATGCAAGAATTGAATATGAAGAAATATCTGTTAAAATTGTAGATGATTATGAAAATACAGAATTAATCAATAGACAAAGTGAACTTGCAACATTTTTAGAATTCCATAATGCTTGGGATTTAGACAATATGATTGAACGAGTATTAAAAGAATTTCATTTAAAAGAGTATGAATTTAAAGATGTTAATCTACTTTCTGGAGGGGAGCAAAGAAGAGTTTCTCTTGCAGGACTTCTTCTTAAAAAACCTGATGTTTTACTTTTAGATGAGCCTACGAATCATCTTGATGTTTATATGGTTGAGTTCTTAGAACAACTTCTAATTAAAAACAATTTCACTCTTATTTTTATTTCTCATGATAGATATTTTATTGATAATATTGCAACTTCTGTTATTGAAGTTGAAAATGGAACATTACGTAAGTTCCAAGGTGGGTATTCATCATACTTAGAACAAAAACAGCAACTTTTAGAAAATATGCAAAAAGACCATCATAATATGATTAGATTATTTAAAAGAGAAGCTCACTGGATGCAAAGAGGTGTTACTGCAAGACGGAAAAGAAATGTAAGAAGAAAAGCAGAATACTTAGATTTAAAACAAAAAGTTAAATCTAATCCAGCAGCAATTAGAAAAATGAGTGTGGAACTTCAACGAGAGCAAAAATCTTTTAATACAGATGAAAATACAAGAACTCAAAATAAAAAGAAAATGCTTTTTGAACTTGATGATATAGCTATAACTCTTGGAGATAAACTTTTAATTAAAGATTTTACTACTAGAATTTTACAAAAAGATACTATTGCAATTGTAGGACCAAATGGTACTGGAAAATCTACAATGCTTAAAATATTTATGGAAAAACTTAAAATCGATTCAGGTCGATTTAAAAAAGGTGATTTTAAAGTAGGATATTTTGACCAACATAGAGAGATGCTAAATGATAATCAAAGTATTATGCACACTTTCTGTCCAAATGGTGGAGATTTAGTTGAACTTCAAGATGGAAGAACAATGCATGTTTATGGTTACTTAAAAAACTTCTTATTCCCAAAAGAGTATTTAGAAAAAAAGATTGGTGTATTAAGCGGTGGAGAGAAAAATAGAGTTGCTTTAGCACTTTTATTTACTAAAAATATAGATTGTTTAGTTTTAGATGAGCCTACAAATGATTTAGATTTACCTACGATTAATATTTTAGAAGAGTACTTAGAAAACTTTCAAGGTGCAATAATTCTTGTATCTCATGATAGATATTTTGTTGATAAAATTGCAAAAAAACTATTTGTTTTCAAAGGTAAAAATGGACAAGTTGAAGAGAGTTTCCAGCCTTATAGTGAATACTTAGAGATTGAAAAAGAGTTAAAAGATTTAAGCTCGCTAGAAAAAAGTATAAAAAAAGAAGAATCTGAAAAAACAAAAGAAATAACAAAAAAGAGGCAAGTAAAACTATCATTTAATGAGCAACGAGATTATGAAATGCTTCCTAATGAAATAGAAACTTTAGAAGAGAAAATTGAAGAAATCAATAAATGCCTTATGGATTCAAAATGTTATGAAGCTAAAGGGATAGTAGCAGTTTCTAAAGAGCTTGAAGAACTTGAAGCAATTTATGAAACAAAAGTTGAAAGATTTTTACAGCTAGAAGAGTTAATAGAAAGTTTTAACTCTTAAAAAGATATAATAATAATATAACTAATAAATAATATAAGGATTGAAATGAGTTTAAAGCAACAACTTAAAGATGATGTTAAAATAGCTATGAGAGAAAAAAATATAGTTAAAAGAGATTCAATTAGATCAATTAATACAATGATTAAACAAATTGAAGTTGATGAAAGAATTGAATTAACAGATGAAGATATTATTAAACTAATTCAAAAAGGTATTAAACAAAGAGAAGAAGCTATTTCTCAATATAAGGCTGCTTCAAGAGATGATTTAGTTGAAAAAGAAGCTGAACAAATTGAAATATTTAGACTTTATTTACCTGTTCAAGCAAGTGATGAAGAACTTGAAGCTGGAATGAAAGAAATCATTGCTCAAGTAAATGCACAATCTATGAAAGATATGGGAAAAGTAATGGGAACTGCTAGTAAAAAATTTGCAGGTATTGCTGATGGAAAAAGAATTAATGAAATGGTTAAAAAACTTTTAGCTTAATAATATATTTTAGGATTAAATATGAGTAATGAATTTAAAGAAATTTTTTCAAAACTATCTGTAATTGAAAAAAATGAAGTAACAAAAAACAAAATTGAAACGACTCTAGAAATCATTCCAATCCTTCTAAAAAGAGTTTCTACACAAAATGTAGATGTTTTAGCAGGTATTCTTAAACAATCAGTTCTGCCATCAATATGTCCAGAAACAGATGATGAGATTGAACAAGTATTTGAAAGTATAAATAAAAATCCAAATTTATTATTTGAAAAAGAAATTCAAGAAAAAATACAAAGATTTATCGAACAAAGATTTCAAAGAGATAAGCAAATTGTAATACAAAGAACTTCTGACATTTCAAAATTTGTTACTCTAATGGGACAATATCTAAATGATGCTATTTCAAGTAGTGGTTCTGGTTCTAAAAATGTATTAAGTATAAAAGAAAAAATACAATCTATTGATTTAACAAACAATGGTGCAATAGAATTATCAGATCTTCAAACAGAACTTATAAATGCTGCTTCATCAATTGAAGAAGAGATGAATCAAGTAAGTAATAAACTACAAACTGGAAAAACTCAAGTTCAAGAGCTTGAAGAAAAAGTAAATTCATTAGAAGAAGAACTTACTAAAACTAAAAATGAAAGTATGAAAGATCATTTAACAGGTTTACTTACGAGAAGAGCTTATAATGAAGAAATCAAAAAAATCGAAAGTTCTTATAAAAGACATAATACACAATACGCAGTAGTATTTTTTGACCTGGATTTTTTCAAGAAAGTAAATGATACTCATGGACATGAATGTGGAGATGTGATTTTATCAACATTTGCAAAAATATTAGAAAAAAACACAAGAGACCATGATATTGTTGGAAGATATGGAGGAGAAGAATTTGTTGCTATTGTTCACTTTAATCTAAATAGAGAACTTCTTCAATACCTAAAAAGAATTAAAACAATAGTTACTTCTAATAACTTTAAATATAAAGAACATGAAATTAAAGTAACATTTTCAGCTGGTGTTGCAATTAGATCTGATCATGAGTCTTATGATAGTGCAATTCAAAAAGCAGATATGCTTTTATATGAAGCAAAAGAAAATGGTAGAAACCAAATTAAACTTGAAGATGGAAAAACTATTTAGTTTTTCCACTATTTACTAAAAATTCAGCTACAATTCTTTCAATATTTATAGTACTTGATCTGTATTATAATATCGTTTTTGCAATCTTTCAAAAACATAAAAACAATCTATTGATAGCCTAGATCTACGCTAAATTATTACTCAATAATTAAATGTTAGGCTTCTTTCATGCATATATAATTTATTATATCTTTTTAAATATTCTAAAATTAATGCACTATTTTTATGGAGTAAAAATAAAATGGTACAAATAAGTAACCAGATATTTTGTAAGAAATTTCTTACTCAAATGGATATCAAAACAGGAATATTACCAAATCCTTATTATGATCTTCCATTTATGATTATAAAAAACTTTTTATCAGAAAAAACTTGTGATGAGATTACTTCTTCTATGAGATTAAATCAAGATATTTGCGAAGCAGAGATTAGGAAATATGAAGCAATTAAAAACTTAACAGGAAAAGATACTTCAATAAGAAAGACTAATATTCATAAGTTAAGCCCCACTCAAACAAATCTTTATAATGAAAACTTCTTAAAACATAAAAAGGATATTGAAAAGTTTTTTAATTTGTGTATTACAACATCTACAGAGATACAAGCCTTAGAGTATACAAAAGGCTCATTCTATAAACAACATAGCGATGACTCAAGCGTATTGCTTAAAGATGATGAAGTTGTTGGTTTTCTTCCTGTTGCTTTAGAGCGAAAAATCACATCTGTTTTATTTACAACAAATCATAGTGATATTGTTTCAAAAAATAATTTTGATGGTGGAGAATTGATTTTTAATTACTTATATGATAGAAAAGGAGAAATAGTTCAAATCAAACCAAAAGCTGGGGATATGATATTATTTTTTAGTAATCCTTATTTTACACATGAAGTTTTAGAAGTAAAAAAAGGGTTTAGAGTATCTTTAGTTCAATGGCATGATGCCATTATTTACTAAAGATACAAATTCTTATATTTTGTACTCTAATAATACTTCTTTTGGAATAAAAGCTATTGTTGCATTTGAAGTTGCTTCTGCAATTATCTTAGGTGCACAACCAGCTTCATAGGCTTCTTTCCATCTTAAGGCACACAAACACCATTTATCACCCTCTTTAAGTCCAGGAAAGCCATATTGAGGAACAGGAGTTGTTAAATCATTTCCTTGTTCTTTGGAGAAAACTAAGAACTCCTTTGTAAGAACTGCACATACGGTATGTTTACTTGTATCTTCAGGAGATGTTCTACAAACGCCATCTCTATAAAATCCAGTCATTGGACTTGTACAACAAATTTCTAAATTAGTTCCTAATATATTAGTTTGCATTTTTATCCTTTTATTCTTGTATTGTCCAAATAAATTTATTTTTATCAAACTTATGGAATGAAAGTTTTTCTAAAATACTATTTTTAATATCTTCATTTATTGTTTTAGTTCTACTTAAAATCCATAAATACTCTCTGTTTGGACTACCTACTAAGGCATAATTATAATTTTTATCTAAATCAATTATCCAATAATCTCCATAAAAAGGTTTGAAAAAACTAACTTTTAATTTTGAGTTTGTAGAATCAAGAGCATAAGCTTCGCCTATTGCTTCTTTTTTCTCTCCATTATCAATATTTGTACATTTGTTAATTACTTTTATTTTTCCATTATCTTTTAACTCATAAGTTGCAGTTACGTTTTTACATCCTTTTTCAAAGAAATGCTCAAACCTTGCAATTTCATACCAAGTACCTTTATACTTTTGTATATCAACACTGTCAACAGTTTTTAGATATGGATTTTTTGCACCACATCCAATAAAGAAAAAGGCTATAAAAACTGCCATTAAAACTTTTAACATAATTACTTCCTTGATTTATAATTTAATATTTCTTTTGTAACTTTATGTCTGTAATCAAACATCTTTTTAAGTTCATTTTGAATAAAAAAATCAAATAAATCCCCAATTTTTCCAAAAGGTAATTCATATTCAACAATATCTTTTAATTCACAAATGTTACCTTTTTGTGTAAAAACATGAGAATGTTTCCAATATTTAAAAGGCGATTTAAGTGCAATATCAACTAAAATATTTGGTTTTTGAATTTTGGCAATTTGTACTTCCCAAGTAGTAGGAATAAAACTTTTTACAGTCTTGATTTTTAACACTCCACCCTCAACTGGAACAAAATCTTTATTTAATAAATTAACTTTTGTATCAGGAGGAGTAATGTTTTGTAAATTTTTTATATCTATGTGAAACTCAAATAGATCTTCTATTTTACAGTTTATAGTAGATATTTTTTCAAATTTTTTCAAATTTTTTCCTTTATTTTACTAAATCATCAACACATGATTTTATATCTTCAAATTCAAATTCAAAGCCATTATCAAGTAGTTTTTTAGGTTTTACACATTGGCCATCAGTAAGAACTTTTGCACCCTCGCTAAATATAATATTTAGTACAAATTCAGGGATAGGCAAAATAGTAGGTCTATTTAAACTCTTTCCTAGTGCTTTTGTAAAATCATAATTAGTACTTGGTTCTGGAGCAGTTAAATTAAAAACTCCTTCTAAATCTTTGTTTTCATAAACAAAACTATATGCATTTAATAAATCTTCTAAATGAATAAAAGAAAAACTTTGTAATCCATAGCCAATAGTACCACCAAGTCCTAATTTAAAAGGTGTTAGCATTTTATCCAATGCTCCACCACCTTTTCCTAGAACAATTCCAAACCTAAAAATTGCAGTTCTTATTCCTAATTCTTTTGCTTTTAATGCTTCATTTTCCCAATCCTTGCAAAGATTTGCTAAAAAATCATCTTCATATTCATAATACTCTTCATCATAACAAGTAGAGTTTTTATATATTCCTACAGCAGAAGTTGAAATAAAAAGTTCTGGCTTTTTTTCTGCTTTTTGCATAGCAGAAACTAACGCTTTTGTAGTATCTAATCTACTGTTGTAAAGTGTTTTTTTATAAGATTCTGTCCATCGACTGATTATATTTGCACCAGCTAAATTTATTATAATATCTGAAGTCTCAATAATTGTTAATAGTTTTTTATCATCTTTTAATTCATCTCTTTTAATTCCAATTACATTGAAACCATTATTTTCAAAAAGTTTTCGTAAATTTGTTCCAACAAATCCACTTGAACCTGTTATTGTTAAAGTTTTCATAGTCTACTCCTTTGAAGTAACTTAATTGCATTATTATATACGTTTTAATGATTATTTGTATTATAAAAATGTTAATTGAGAAGTTTTCTTTCATAAAATACATAAACTGACACACTAGGTCTACTAAAAGTATAGTATAACTCTATAATATAAATAAAAAAGGCTTCAATATGGAACCTAAAAAAAGATTTTGGATTGTTGGTGGGAGTTCTGGAATTGGTCTAGAGGTAGTGAAGTTGTGTCTTTTAAAAAACTATCTAGTTATTGCTAGTTCTAGAACTGCTACTACAAATGAAGAATTAAAAAATTTAAAAAAACAATTTCCAAAACAGTTAAGTTTACTTGACATTGATGTATCTTCAAAAGAGGATATAAAACAAAAAGTCAAACTTGCTTATTTAATATATGATGGCTTAGATATTTGGTTTTATAATGCTGCGGCTTATGATGTAATGAGTATTGATTCTTGGGATATTGAAAAATTTGAGCAAATGAATGAAACAAATTATCTAGGAGTAGTTAGAATAATGTCTAATCTTCTACCCTATTTTAAAAGTAAAGAAAATCTAAAAAAAGAAAGTATAAAATGGATATGGAATTGTAGCTTATCTTCATATTTTGGTCTTCCTCAAGGTGGCGGGTATTCTGCACCAAAAGCAGCTTTAGTTAATCTTGCAGAATCTATTTATCCTGAATTAGAACTTTCGAATATAAAATTACAAATAATAAATCATGGTTTTGTAAAAACTAGATTAACATTAAAAAATGAATTTCAAATGCCACAATTAATGGAAGCAAAAGATACTGCAAAAAAAATACTTGAAAGTATTGAGAACTCATCCTCTTTTGAAATCAGATTTCCTTTTGGTTTATCTTCATTTTTAAGTTTATTAAAATTTCTTCCATATAAAGTTTCTCTTGCTTTAACAAAAAAGATGCTTCCATGAATGCCTTTACTTATGCTGCATTTTTTGAAGAAATAGATAAAAATACTTCTATTGAAGTTTATAGAAAAATATTTGACAAAAATGTACAATTTAAAGACCCTTTTCATGATATTATAGGAGTTGATAAGTTATATAAAATATTCGAAGATATGTATATAAAGCTTGATAATCCAAGTTTTAAAGTTACTGAAATAGTTGAACAAAACAATATTGCTTATTTAAAATGGAATTTTCATTTCTCATTTAAAGGTAGTAATAAAGATGAGTCTTTTGTAGGTGTTAGTAGAGTTGAGTTTAATAAAGAAGGAAAAGTAATATCGCATATTGATTACTGGGATTCAGCTAGCAATTTATATGAAAAAATCCCAATTCTTTCTTTTTTTATGAAATTTATTAAAAGTAAAATAAATAGTTAATCATGCAAAATAAACAATTAGTATTTTACTATAGTCTTTTAGCAATTCCCTTAGCAATTGTAGGCTTGCCTCTTTATATATATTTACCAACTTTTTATGCAACTACTGTTGATATAGAAATTGCAACTGTGGGCTTGATAATTTTTTTAGCAAGATTAAGTGATGTATTTACTGACCCATATTTTGGGTATTTAAGTGATAAAAGTATTGAGTATTTTAATAGTAGAAAACCTATTATGATTTTAGGTTCTATTCTTTTAATTTTCAGTTTTTATGCACTTGTAAATCCAAATTTAGACTTTCCTAAGCTTTGGCTTTTTACTTTTTCTATTTTAGTTTATATAGCATGGAGTATGATAAATATTCCATATCTTACATGGAGTAGTGAGATAAGTCAAAAATATGAAGATAAAACTCTTTTAAATAGTTCAAGAGAATTATTTACAATTATAGGGGTTTTAATAGCTTTACTTATTCCTTATATATATAAAGTCTCAGAAGATTTCGAGCAAACTTTAAACATATTATATATCTCATTTTTAATTCTTTTTATTCCTTTATTTTTTATAACTTTAAAAAAAGTCATAATTAAGACAAATATAAAAGTAGAAAAATATACTCTTGAAAATCTTAAAAACATCTATAAAAACATGAGTGATTTAAAGTATTTACAAATAGGATATTTTTTCAATAACTTAGCAAATGCACTTCCTGCAACTTTATTTTTACTTTTTATTGAGTTAGTTATTCAAGAAAAAAGTTCTTCTGGAATGATTTTAATTTTGTATTTTTTCGCAGGAATTACTGCTCTTCCTTTTTGGAATTTTTTATCAAATAAAATTGGTAAAAAAAACACTTGGATTACATCAATAGTATTAGCTTCAACTGCTTTTGCATTTGTACCTTTTTTACAAGAAGGAGATTTAAATGCTTTTATAATCATAAGTTTAGTTTCTGGATTATCTCTAGGAGCTGATATGGCACTTCCAACTGCTATTCAAAGTGACTTAGTACAGAAGTCTAAAAATTATGAGAGCAATATCTCTGGTTTATTATTTGGTATATGGACTATGATTACAAAGTTATCCCTAGCTTTTGCAGTTGCTTTAAGTTTTACTATTCTTGGTATTTTTGATTTTGAAGCTTCTAATCCAACATCAACTTCTTTATTTGTACTATCTTTTCTTTATGGTATTTTTCCTGTAATCTTAAAATTAATATCAATATTTTTTATTAATAAATATGAAGATTCAAAAGTATAGTCTTTTTATCTTATTAACAAACATTTTATTACTACAAAAACTCTTAATATAATCATAAAATAACAGTACAAGGAGTTTGAGATGAAGATACTTTTTATAACTATTATTACTTTTTCTATTCTTTATTCACAAACTCCTCCAAAATACTTAAAAGCACCAAAACCTGTTGATTATGTATCAGCAAAAAAGTTTAGTGGCTTATGGTATGAAATTGCAAGAACATACAATAGTTTTGAAAAAGATTGTGTAGCTGCAACTGTTGAGTACATACTCACAGAAGATATGAATTTTCAAATCAAAAACAGATGTTTTGACACTGTAATTGGTGGAGATTTAATTGAATTTAACGGAACAGCAAAACCATTAAACCAAAATACGATGGCACAAATACAAATGACTTATTTCTGGATATTTACTAAAAACTATAGAGTCGTATATTTAAATGAAGACTATTCCAGTGCCGTAGTAGTTGATAATAATATGAATAATTTATGGATTATGAGTAGAACACCCTTTATGAAAAAAGAGAGACTAGATTATATAGTCTCTTTTTTATCTAAATACATGGATACTAAAAGATTAATATATACTCCACAAGATTCGCAAGGACGATACAAATGAATAATGAAAAAAAATTGAAAATAGCAGTCTTAGGAGCAGGAATAAGCGGACTTGGAAGTGCTTACTTATTAAGTAAAAAACATGATGTTGATTTATATGAAAAAGATAATAGATTAGGTGGACATGCTAGAACTTCTCAAGTTGAAGAAGATGGCAAAACATTTGGTGTTGATACAGGATTTTTAGTATTTAACCTTCCTACTTATCCCTTACTTACAAAACTTTTTAAACAACTAGATGTAAAAATTGAAAATAGTGATATGAGTTTTGCTTTTTGGGATCAAAAGAGTAATTTAGCTTATAATGGAGAGTCTTTAAAAGGTATGTATTTTCAAAAGAAAAACATCTTTTCTTACTCTCACAATAAAATGATTCTTGATGTATTAAAATTCAATAAAAAAGCAAATGAAGATTTAGAAAACAATAGTAGTGATTTAGATTTATCTTTAGGTGAATATTTAAAAGATTATTCAAAGTACTTTAAAGAAAGATATATTATTCCAATGGGTTCATCAATTTGGTCAACACCTAGTGATAAAATGAGTGATTTTCCTGCACGTGCATTTTTACGTTTTTTTAAAAATCACGGTTTATTAGGAGTTGATACTCATCATCAGTGGTTAACAGTTAGTGGTGGTTCTATTAATTATGTTGAAAAAATATCAAAGGAAATATCTGGGAAAATATTCAAGAATTCTGATGTAATATCTGTAGTAAGAGAAGATGATAAAGTAATTTTAATACATGAGGATAATTCACAATCAGTTTATGACAAAGTAATCTTTGCAATGCATGCACCTGATGCACTTAACTTAATAGATGAACCAAGTGTAGATGAACTTAGAATTCTCTCATGTTTTGAATATAAAGAAAACAAAGCAGTTTTACATAATGACAAAAAAGCTTTATATCCTGATAAAAAAGTTTATGCGGCATGGAATTATAAAACAAATGGAAAAGATAAAAATGTAACTTTATCATATTGGATAAATAGACTACAAAACTTAAACACTAAAAAAGAATATTTTGTATCTTTAAATGAAACAGAACAATTAGGTGAAGTAATAGAAAACATTAGCTATGAACATCCTCAATTTGATGCAAAAGCAATTGATGCACAAAGTAAAAGATCTTTAATAAATGGCAAAAACAATACATATTTCGCAGGCGCTTATTGGAGATATGGTTTTCATGAAGATGGTTTATATAGTGCAAATACAATTGCACAAGAGTTTGGATGCCAATTATGAGTCATAAATTTTTTGAAGGAAATATTTACCATAAAAGGTATAGCCCCAAAGTGCATGATTTTAAATATAAGTTTTTTATGATTGATATAAATATATCTAAACTAGAAAAGCTAGATAATAAGTACTTTTCTCAAAACAGTTTTAATCTTTTCTCTTTTAATACAAAAGACCATTTTGGGAATAGTAGTGATTTTAAAGAGAATATAAAAAATTTATTAAAACAATATGACTTAGAACCTACAGAAAAAATGAGGTTTGTTACCTTACCTAGAATTATTGGTTATGTATTTAATCCTATTAGTATTTTAATACTTTTTGAAAATGATAAACCTAGTACTATGCTAGCAGAAGTACATAATTACAATGGTGGAAGAGTTATCTATCATGTCAAATTAGAAACAAATGATAATAAACACTTTAAAGGTAAAACTTTAAAAGATATGTATGTTTCTCCATTTTTTAAAAGAGATGGAGAATATACATTTGATTTAACATATACAAGTAACAATTTTTCAATAGGAATAAATCTTTTTGAAAATGATAAGAAAGTCTTAACTTCTACTTTTGTAGGGAAAAGTCTTGTCTTTAATGAAGTAAATATCATTTCATTATTTTTAAGACATACATTACTTACATTCTGGGTAGTTACAAGAACAATCTGGCAGAGTTTAAAACTTAAATTAAAAGGTCTAAAATGGAATGGACCACAAGCTATTGATCAAATTAGGAGGGCTTAATAATGAAATCATTTTGGAATAACCTAGGAGATAAGTATTTCTCAAAAATCACAAAAGGAACATTAGAAGTAACATTTTGTGATGGAAAAGTAAAAGTATATGGAAATAATCAAGAACCAAAAGCAAAAATGCATTTAACTAATGCAGATTTATTTAGAAGACTTACTCTTTTTGGTGATATTGGTTTTGCAGAAAGTTATATGGATAAAGATTTTGAATGTGATGATTTAACGTCTCTAATTAAAATAGGAATTATAAACTCTGATGCTTTACAAACAAAAAGTGAAGATGAAAAGAAATTCAGTCTTTACAACCTATTTCCAGTTGTAAACAAACTAAAACATATTATGAGAAAAAACTCTAAGACACGTTCTGCTAAAAATATTCAAGAGCATTATGACTTATCAAATGATTTTTTCGAACTGTTTTTAGATGATACTATGATGTACTCTTCTGCTGTATTTGAAAAACCAGATGAACCTTTATTTGAAGCACAAAAAAGAAAAATTGATTTATTAGCAAAAAAATTAAATCTTAAAAAAGGTTCAAAAGTTTTAGAAATTGGTTCTGGTTGGGGAGCAATGGCTATGCACTTAGTAAAAGAGTATGGTTGTGAAGTTACAACTCTAACACTATCAAAAGAGCAAAAAAAGCTTTGTGAGGGTAGATTTAAAGAGAGTAATATAGAAGAGTCTGTAGATGTTATGCTAAAAGATTATAGAGATATGGAAGGACAGTTTGATGCTGTAATTGCTGTTGAAATGTTTGAAGCAGTAGGTCGTGAGTATTTTGATGTATTCTTTAAAAAATGTGAATCTTTATTAAAACCAAGTGGTATTCTTGTTATGCAAATAATCACAATGCCAGATCAAAGATATAGTTCATACTGTAAAGGAACTGATTTCATTCAAAAGTATATCTTCCCAGGAGGACATCTTCCAAGTGTAGGAAAAATATTAGATGTAACTACAAAAAACACAAAATTAAATCTTTTACATATGGAAGAGTTTACTGAGCATTATGCAAAAACTTTAAATATTTGGCATGAAAACTTTAATCAAAAACTAGAAGAAGTTAAAAATTTAGGTTTTGATGAATATTTTATTAGAATGTGGAAAATGTATCTTTGTTATTGTGAAGCAGCATTTTTAACTAGAAATATAAACCTAGTTCAAATTGCTTTTACAAGATATCAAAATATGGATTTAAACGAAGGGCTTGTAGCATGAAACTACAATTCTTCTTCTTAAGTGCAATATTTCTAATTTTTACAGGATGTTCAAAAATGCAAATAGAAGATTTTACAAACAAGGGACCTGAATTTATTCCTCAAGAATATTTCAATGGAAAACTAACTGCTTATGGAATGGTTAAAGATAGAAGTGGAAAAATCATCAAAACTTTTAAAGGTGACTTAGTAGGCTCTTGGGATAAAAATGGTGTTGGAACACTAGATGAAAAATTTGTTTATGATAACGGAGAAAAGCAAACAAGAGTTTGGACATTAACTCCAACAGGAGATAAAACTTTTATAGGAACAGCTGGTGATATAGTTGGTGAAGCAGAAATGATTGCAAATGGAAATACTGTAATGATAGATTATACTATGAGAGTTCCATACAATGATTCTACAATAGATATAAACGTAAAAGATTGGTTACATCTTCAAGAGGATGGAGTTATATTAAATCACTCAAAAATGAAAAAGTTTGGTTTTACTGTAGGTGAACTTGTGATTACAATAATTAAAGAATAATATGAAAAATAACTTTGCAATTAGAAAGAGACAAGTGGAATCAATTTTATATTTAATGATAACATTTTTACCTCTATCTTCAATTGCAAACTATTTCCATAATAGAATTGAGTTCACTTATTTATATACAATATCTTCAATAATAACACTATATATTTTCTATAAATACAAAAAGAAAAAACAGATAAGTAAAATTGCAAAGCAAATTTTAATTCTTCTTTATATAATTTTTTTTAGCTTCCTAATTTTAGGAGATCAAAGAAGTTTTGATATTTTTTGGGTTTTAACACTACCTTTGATTGTAGTAACAATTGAAAATTACAAAAACTTAAAAAAGTGGCTATATTTATTTTTATTTTTACTTATTTTATCACTAGTTTTATCTTACTTAGATTTAGAAATTATAAGCTATGACAGTTTTGCTTTATGGTCTTTACTTTGGGCTGGTTTAGATGAACATACAGCCGAACAACTAAATTTAACTGCACCCCTTCATGATATTGGTAAAGTTGGAATTGAAGACTCAATTTTAAATAAACCAGGGAAATTAACAAATCAAGAATTTACAATAATGAAAGCTCACTCAAAATAGGTGCAGCCATACTATCAAACTCAAAAAAACCTTTAATTCAAATGGCTTGTGAAATTGCAGGAGGTCATCATGAAAAATGGGATGGTTCTGGATATCCAAGAGGTTTAAAAAAAGAAGAAATACCATTAAGTGCTCGAATTGTTACAATTGCAGATGTTTTTGATGCCCTATTTTCTAAAAGAGTTTATAAAGAAAAATGGAATTTAACTGAGATTGAAAACTTTTTTAAAGAAAATAGTAGTTTTCATTTTGATCCTAAACTTTGTGATTTATTTTTACAAAACATCGATCAATTTAGAAACATATATAATGAAAACCCAAACTAAATTAGGTTTTATAAGATTCTTTTTTCAAGATATTCTCTAAACTCTTTAGCTCCATCTTTTGAGCTTGTTACTACATCATCAATTCCTTCAAATGATATCTCTAATTTGGATTGTTCCATACTTTGCATAGATTTGATTTTATCTACATTTACAATACAAGACCTATGAATTCTAAAGAAGTTTTTTCCCTTCAGTAGTTTTTCCATATCACCTATTTTCTTTCTTACATAAGCATCTGTATGTTTAATTTTAATAATAACTTCATCCAAATCTGCTTTAATATAAAAAATATCTTCTATATCAATCAAATAGAGTTTATTCCCTCTTTTTGCCATAATTCTTTTTGAACTATCAATATCTTCTTTAATCATATATTTTTCAATCTTCTCTAAAGATTTTTTTATACTTTCATTCGATATAGGTTTTAATAAGTAATCAACACCACCACTTTGGAAAGCTTCTAAGGCATGTTCAGAGTATGCTGTTTGAAAGATTATAAAAGTCTTAGGGTTAATATCTAAGATAGCTTGAGCAAGCTCTAAACCACTCATATTTGGCATAGATATATCTAAAAATGCGATATCAAACTTCTCTTTTGATACAAGTTTTATAGCATCAATTGGATTATTACACTCTTGTATGTCTGTAACACCCTCTTCTTCTAAAAGTCTTTTTAATCTACTAAGTGCCAGTTTTTCATCATCTACTATAAGTGTTTTCAATTTTTACCTTTTAATTCTATTATAAAATACATTTTATCATTCTCTTTCTTATAAGTTAAGTTTCCAATATTTAAAAGTTCTAATCGATTTTTTAGATTACTTAAACCTGTTCCAAAACTTACATTTTCACTTAGTCTTCCATCATTAGAAACAATAATATTATCATCTTTAATTGTAATATCTATATTTAACTCTTTTGAATTAAATCCATGTTTAATAGCATTTTCTACAAGAAGTTGAATTGAAAACTTTGGTATTTCTATTTTTTTAAAATCTTTTGAAATATTTGTTTGAAGTTTAATATTATCATCAAATCTAATATTTTCTATTTTTAAATAAGTTCCAACCATCTTTATTTCACTTTCAAGTTCAATCAGTGAATCCCTAGTAATTGCATTTCTTAAAAACTTCGACAAATCTAAAGTTGCTTTCTCTGCTTTTTTTTGATCTAGATATATAAGTTCTGAAATAGAATTCAAAGCATTAAACAAAAAATGAGGATTTAATTCATTTTCTAAGGCTTTTATTTTGGAATCAAGAACTTCACTTTTTATAGATTCATTTTTATATTTCATTGAAATAAATTGATGAAGAATTAAACCAATTAAAAAAGTAAAAAAACCAATTACAATACTAATATAAATCCAAATTGGTTTTAAAAAACTTATAATTGGAAAATCAGTAAATGAAAAAAGAGCATAAGAAACTACAAAGCCTAAAAAGCCAGAAAGAAAAGAGAATATAAAACTAATTAAATACCAAAACTTTTCATTTATTCTAGGAAGAATTAAATCATTTGATATAGATATAAAAACAAAAGCACTTAAAGAAATAGAGATTGCACTTGTAGTTCCAAAAAGTATAGTTGAGAATTCTTTTAAATTAGCATTTATTAAAAATAAGAAAAATGAAATAAAGAAACCAAAAAAGGCTCCAATTATAATAATATACACCCAATCAAGTCTTGATATTTTAAGCTCTACATTAGACATTTAACTCCTTATTTAAAACCTCTACACCAATAGCAACACCTGGCCATCCTTGACCTGCAAATATTGTATCACCAACATTGAATAATCCTTCAAAAGGAGTTCTACAACTAGGCGTTTGTAAAATATTTTTAAATGTTATTGCTTTTCCGCCACAATTGTATCTATTTATATACTTTTTAAAAGTATTAGAAGTAGCGCTATGAATATCTATTATATCTTCTTTTTTCAAGCTTTCAAAGTTTTCTAAAAAATTGTTTATTATAAAATCTTGAGTTATTTCTTTTTGTTTTTTATACTCTTCTTTTGAAAGACTTTTCCAAAAAAGTGCTTTTGTATGAGTTGAAATTGTAACACTGTAGCCATTTTTTGAAAGTTTCTCATCATCTTTTGAAGAAAATGATATAAAAAAAGATTGAGATATAGCATTTGGAATATTTTTATCTAATATAATTTGATAATGATGTAAAAACTCTTCTTTTGAATCAAGTGTTAGGTTTATCACAAAAGCACTTTGGTCTGAAAAAGAAAAACTATCATAATATTTTTTAATTTTCACATCATCAAAAAGTGAAGCACTATCATAAATAGATGAGTTTAAAATAACTTGCTTTGCTTTATACTCATTTTTTGAAGAAATCACTCTATAAAATTCTTTTTCTTTTATAATTTTTAAAATTTGTTCTTTTTTATGTACATTTATATCTTTTAATAAACCATCAAATAAACTTCCCATTCCATTATTTACATAAAAAACATCATGAAAAGGATAAGACAATCCTAAAGCAAGTGATAGCAAAGGAATATCCTTTGAAGTAGTTTGTATAGTAATAAGCAATTGTGAGTCTATAAAGGCTCTATATTCATCACTAATACCATATAAAGTTTCATCTATGAAGCTATTTGCACTTTTTAATACATCTAGTTTAAAAACTTTTAATATTTCTATTACGGCATTTGTAGTTTTAAAATATGAAGAAAAGTTGTATTTAGCGTAATGTAGTTTTTGTAAACTCCAAAACTTCTCATCTAAAGTTTTAATAGTATTCCAAAATATTCTATTATTTTTATGAGGATAAACCCTGTCCATATTATCAATAAAAGTATCAAAATCTTTTACTCTATCAACAGCTTTTTTATTTTGAATAACTCTAATAGCAACTTCACTTTTTTTAATATCTGGAATATAATTTGCTTTATCAAAAATCTTTTTTATAGGATGATTCTGTTCATATCCAACAAATGTTGTAGCTCCTGAATTATAATAGTTTCCTTTTCTTTTAAAAGTACTTCCACATCCTCCAAGATTAGAATCTTTTTCAAATAGTATTAGGTTTTTATCACTATTGAGTGCAGAGATTAAAGAACCTCCCATTCCTGAACCTATTACAGCTATATCAAAATTGTTCATTTTTAGCTTCTTTGAACTTTTCAATAGCTCTTTGTCTTGATAGTTTTATATCAACTATTGCTTTTGGATATTCAACAAATAAATTTGATTGCAAAGCATTTTCAATATGAAACAGTTTAGGTTCTATATTTTCAAACTCTTTAAATACACTTTTAATAAATATGCCATCTTTATCAAACTTTTGTGATTGAGTATAAGGATTAAAAACTCTAAAATATGGAGCAGCATCAGCACCTGTACTTGAACTCCATTGCCATGAACCTACATTTGAACTAGCTTCATAATCTAGTAGTTTTTTTGCAAAATATTCTTCACCTTTTTTCCAATCTACAAATAAGTTTTTTGTTAGAAACGAGGCAACAACCATTCGTAAACGATTATGCATAAGTCCAGTATTATTTAAGTGTATCATTGCAGCATCAATAATTGGAACACCAGTTTTACCTTCACACCACTTTATAAAATCCTCTTCATTTTCATTCCACTTAATTTCAAGTTTATTAAGATTATCAAATTCAGAATGTGGAAAATGAAATAGAATATAGTTATAAAACTCTCTCCAAAAAATCTCTCTTATAAAAAATTCGCAATCAGCAGAACCAAAAGATTTAAAGTAGTTAAAAACTTGTTTTGGTGAAATTAAACCAAATCTTAAATGAACTGATATTTTAGAGCTTGCATCTATATAAAAAAAATCTCTTTCTTCTTGATACTTATTTACTTTTGCTCTAAACTCTTCTAAAAGTTCAATTGCATCTTTAGATAAAAACTCTGGCAACTCTTGGGATTCAAATCCCATTTGCTCTAAAGTAGGTATAAAAGAGTAATCAAACTCTATTTTTTCTAGATTTTTATTAAAAGAATACTCTTCAATGTTACACGATTGTGTGATTATATTTAAAGATTTATAAAATGGTGTAAATACTTTATATGGAGTATTGTCTTTTTTCAAATGTGAATTTGGATTTAAAATAAAAGAATCAATAAACCTTTTTATAGGAAGTATAGACTCAATTTCTTCATCTCTATTTTTTGCATAAGAGTCAAAATCAACTGAGCATAATACCTCATCAAAACCATCTTTTTTTAAGTTTGTGAAAACATTTTTTGGTTCATCAAAAAATATAGCTAAGTCAAGATTTAATGCCTGTAGTTTTTTCTTTAGTTCTAAAACAGATTTATAAATAAAAGTAACTCTTTTATCATTTTTATCAAGTTTTTTTAAGATATTTTTATCAAAAATAAAAATTGGCAATACATCTTTGCTAGCATTTGCTAAAAGTGCACTATCTTCTACTCTTAAATCTCTTCTAAACCAAAGAACTTGCCTCATCGATACGCCTCTACTTTTGATCTTAAAGCTAATTCTTTAGGATAAGGGTTTAAAAACTTTTGTGTTTTTAAGTACTCAATATTAAATCTTTTAATATAAAGATTAAGTATTTTTATAACAGCAATTAGAGGAATCACTTCATTTTTAAACTCTTCTAATGTATCTAATATCTCTGTTTTTTCATCTTTTGATATATCTTTTTTAAAGTACCCATATAAGTGAAGTAATACATTGTAAGTATTTGAAATACTTCCTTTTAAGCTAATAGCATTTAAAAATGCATGCTTATAATCTTCTAAAACAATTTTGATATCTTTTTTATCATGGTTTGCTACAATTTGTCCTAATTCTTTATATGACTGATGTGATTTTGCATAAATCATATATTTGTATGAAGTGTGGAACTCTACTAAGTCTTTTGCAGATGGATTATTTTTTAAAAATTCAAAAATATTTTTATATGAAAATATTTGCATTAAGAAGTTTTCTCTAAGCCAAGCATCGCCTAGTCTTCCCTCTTCTTCCAAAGGTAATAAAGGATATTTATCTTTTAATTCTTTAGCAAATACACCTATTCCATTTTTTTCACTCATTGCATTTTTTTTAGATGCATAAACTTTTACACGCTCTAAACCACAAGTAGGAGACTTTGATTTTAAAATAAAACCACATAAATCATCATCTTGAATCTGGTTTGCAAGCTGTTTTGAAATATCTACTAATTTAGAAGTTACATCAACATTCTCTGTAGATGTTTTTACTCTTATATCCTCATCTTCAGTTCTAACTAACCTAATAGCTTCTCTTGGTGTTGTAAAAATCATCTTTTCTGGACAATAAGGTACAAACTCAAAATAATCACCTAACATATCAGTAATAAACCTATCTCTTGAATGACCACCATCATAACGACAATTTGTTCCTAGTAAACAAGAAGAAATCCCTAATTTCATATCAAATCCTTTTGTGAATTATATTACATTAGTATATTCTTTAGTAGCTAAAAAATGTTAGTTTATAAATATCTATATTTAAATAATCTTTTCTTGCCCAATTCTATAAAGTGCAAAATCATATTTGATTGGGTCAGAAAAATCAAACTCTTTTAATTTTTCTGTTATTAACAATGCTGATTTTAAATCATAAGTTTTTCTACTTAATAATCCTAGTTTTTGAGATACTTTAAAAGTATGAGTATCTAAAGGTAAAATCAAATCTTTTTTATCAATTCCATTCCATAAGCCTAAATCAAGCTCATCAGACCTTACCATCCAACGTAAGAACATATTCCATCTTTTATATGGTGCATTTCCAATCTCTTTTATATTTCCCTCTTTATCTCTTTTAAGAGGACTTGAAACTAAAAAAGTAAAACCTTGTGATTTGTAGTTTGCAACTTGATGTATTTTACTTATAACAAAATCTAATCCCTCTAGTGTTGAATTATTTTTAGAATATCCTTCTAAAAAAAGTTCATTTAAACTATAAGATTGTTTTAGTTTTTTAAATGTTTTGAATACTACTTTTATATCTTCACTTGTTTGAAATCTATAATAAAAAGAGTCTAACTCTTTATCTATTTTTTCATCACTTGCATTAAGAAGTGAAAAATCTAAAGTATCTAAAAACTTCACTATCATAGAAGCTTTTCCATAAGCAAAAAGTGCACATAAAAGTATTACATATTCATCTTTGTATCTACTTGCAACTAAAAGTGGGTCTGGTTTATCGTATGATAATTCATAGTGCTTATTTCGTGAAGAAACTTCGTCATTTAAAAGTTTTTTTATCTTATTCATTTAGTATCCAATATTTGATTTGCTATAATACCGATAATTAAAGAAAAAGAGTGTTAAATGAATAATATATTAATTACAGGATGTTCTACAGGTATTGGATTAGAAACAGCAATGCTTCTTAAAAACAATGGCTTTAAAGTATATGCAAGTGCTAGAAAAGAAGAAGATGTAAGAAAACTAGAAAATCTTGGCTTTGTAACATTTAAAATAGATGTTACAAACAAAGATGAGATTACAAATGCTTTTACTACTATTTTACAAAATGATAAAAAATTAGACGCAGTATTTAACAATGCAGGATTTGGGCAACCAGGTGCAATTGAAGATATTACAACTGAGGTTTTAAAAGAGCAATTTGAAACAAACTTTTTTGGACTACATGAAGTTACTATTCAAGCTATGAAAATATTTAGAAAACAAGGCTTTGGAAAAATAATCCAACATAGTTCAGTTTTAGGAATAATATCACTGAAATTTAGAGGTGCTTATAATGCAAGTAAATATGCGATTGAGGGATTAAATGATACATTAAGACAAGAAGTAATGGGTTCAAATATATTTATTAGTACTATAAACACAGGACCAGTAACTTCAGAGTTTAGAGCAAATGCTTTAAAAAACTTTGATAAAAATGTAGATATAGAAAATAGCTATTTTAACAAAGTATATAAAGAAGAATTAAAAAAAAGATTAGAATCAAAAGAAGATAATACTCCATTTACACTTCCAGCATCTTCTGTTGCAAATGTGGTATTTGATATTATGAATACTAAGAAACCAAAGCCTAGATATTATGTGACAAAAGCAACTTATCTTTTAGGCTTCTTTAAAAGAATCCTATCCACTTCACTTATGGATAAACTTCTTAATAAAATGTAAGAAAAGCTTAGCTTTTCTTCATATTTATAATCAATTCTTGAATTGATTTTTGTACAGATGTTTTTAAAGCATCTTCAAGCAGTACTTTATTATTTAGTAAATCATCTTCTCTGTAATACTTAGAATCATTTACAACTCTATCACTATAGATTACATCACCATTTTTATTTACTATTTCTAAGTCTAGAAAAACTTTTAAGTATGCATTTGAAGTTAATATTGCTCTATCAATTACATATTTAGGTACAAATAAATGAACTTGATAATCTGCTCCAAAAGCTACATACTTATTTTTATAATATGCATCATTCCTCATAGCATTTGAAAACTCATTTTTTACTATATCTTGTAAAGATACATTATGAACAGCAATACTTTTTTCTAAATCTAAGGCTTCGTCATTTACTATATCAGGTCTTAAAACTGTATTCATACTAACACCCACATGTCTAGAAAGACTTCCCCCTACTCCTAATCCAATTGAAAAAGGGCTAGGTACAGTTTTTGGAGCTGACAGAATTACTACCTTCTTATATAAAGAAAAAGTATTCATTTGTTCATTTATTTTTACTTGATTTTTTGAAGAACAAGCTGTAAAAAGTAGTATTATTGAAAGAAGTAAAATATTTGATATATATTTCATGATAAGTTTCCTAGTTATTTTTAATACATATTAACATAAGAAATTAAAAATTTTAATTATGGGTTTTGTATTTCTTTAGTATTAAATTTACTTTGTAAATAATCCGAGATTTGAATAAGACAAAAGGTGATTAAAAATATCATTAAACCTGGAAAGAAACTAACCCACCAAGCTATATCAATTACGCTTTTTCCATCACTAAGTAATGAACCCCAAGACATTTGTGGAGGATTAATCCCTAAACCTAGAAACGAAAGCCCTGACTCAGCTAAAATAGAACCCCCTACTCCAAAAGTAAATGATATTAAAAAAATTGGTGCTAATAAGGGAGCAAAGTACTTAAAAATGATTTTCATAGTTGAAACATTTGATAGTTTTAGTATTTTAATATAAGGTTTATTTCCAATTGCAAAACTTTCACTTCTAATTAATCTTGCCATCCCCATCCATCCTGTAATTGAAATAACAATTATCAAAATAACAGAAGATGCTTGAATATATGAAACTAATGCTAAAAGAAGAAAAAAGGTAGGGAAAGTTAAAAATAAATCAATAACAATAGTAATCGTTTTATCAATATTACCTTTAAAATATCCTGCGTTTATTCCAATAAATAAACCAATCAGTGAAGAAATACTTGCAGCTAAAAACCCTATTATAAGAGAGGTTTGTCCACCTTGAAGTATTCTAGCTAGTACATCTCTTCCTAATCTATCTGTTCCAAATAGATGTTGTAAAGATGGGCTTTCTAGTATTTTTAAAGGATTTAATTCGTAAGCAGATGTTGTGTAAAAAAATGGCAATAAAAAAACTAATCCAATTAGCGAAATTAATAAATATACTGCAAATTTAAACATCTTACTTTTTCTTCTTTTCTATGAGTATTTATAATATGATAAAGAACTCTTCCCAAACTTTTTAGTCTTAGATAAAGAAAATTTACCAAGTGTTTGTGGAATCTCTAAAGTTGATACATGTTCAACAATAATCATAAAAATATTTTCATTTTCTATTTCTTCAATCATTTTAAATGACTTTTGATAAATATCTTCCATTCCATCTCTGTAATCAAATGGTGGGTCAATATATAAAATCACTTCATCATTTGAGTTTTTTACTGATGAAAGAATATTTGGTGTTTGTACAAAAGTATCACCTAATTGTGTTTCACACTTGTTCATATCAATAGCTTTACAGTTTTTAATAAGAATGCTATATGAATTTTTATTTAATTCTACAAAATATGCTCTTTTAGCATCTCTTGAAATCGCTTCAAGTCCAATAGAACCTGAACCTGCAAAAGATTCAATAAAAATCTTATCAATTATATCAAATTGTAAAACATTAAATAGTGATTCTTTAAGTCTTGACTTTGAACTTCTTGTAACTTCTAGTGAAGGTAAAGATATAGTTTTACCTTTATATTTACCTGCTATTATTTTTGTTGTTGGTGTATTAACTTTCATTTTTCTCTTATATCTTTTATTTTTTATCTAGCGTATGATAAAGCTCGTAATTCTCTGATTACATTAACTTTAATCTCACCTGGATATTGAACTTTTTCTTCAATCTCTTTTGCAATTTCAGTTGCTAAGATAACTGCCTCATCATCATTTACTAATTCAGCTTTAACTATTACTCTAACCTCTCGACCTGCGTTAATTGCATAAGCATTTAACACACCTGGTTTAGCTGTTGAAATATTTTCAACCTCTTCTACTCTTTTTAAGAAGCTTTCTAATACTTCTCTTCTTGCACCTGGTCGTGCCGCACTTAATGCATCTGCTGCACAAACTGCTGCTGATTCAACATTTATAGGCTCTTCATGTCCATGATGTGCATAAATTGCATTTATAACAGTATCAGGTTCTTCATATCTTCTACAAATATCTGCACCTAAATCTACATGAGATCCTGGCATTTCATGAGTTAAAGCTTTACCAATATCATGTAATAATCCAGCACGTCGTGCTAAAATCGCATCTCCACCCATTTGTGATGCTAATAATCCAGCTAAATGAGAAACTTCTAAAGTATGTGCTAATGCATTTTGACCATAAGAAGCTCTATATCTTAGGCGTCCTACAAGTTTTATAAGCTCAGAATGCATAGTTTTAATTCCAAGTTCATGAATTACATCTTCACCCTCTTTTTGAATGTTATTATCAAATTCAGTTTTTACTTTTGAATAAACTTCTTCAATTCTAGCAGGTTGGATTCTTCCATCTTCTAATAAAACTTCAATTGTTTTAGTAGCAATTGCACGTCTATAAAGATTAAAAGAAGAGATAGTAATAGTATTTGGAGTATCATCAATAATAACATCAACACCTAATAACATCTCAAGAGCTTTAATATTCCGCCCCTCTTTACCAATAATTTTTCCCTTTGTTTCATCATCTTTAATAGGTAAATTATTAATAAGTCTCTCAGCTGCAAACTCACCTGCATATCTAGTAACTGCATGTGAAAGCATATTATTAATCTCATTTTTTGTATTTGCTTCTGCGATTTTATATTTTTTTCTAAAAATAGAAGAAATTTGAGCTCTTGAGTCTTCTTTTACTTTTTCAAGCATTAGCTCTTTTGCTTCTTCAACTGTAAGACCACAGCCATTTTCAAGAATTTTAATTGCTTCTTGTGTTTTTAATTCATAACTCTTTTTTTGTTTTTCTAAACCATCTTTAATTGTAGTGATTTTTTTGTTTTTTTCTACAATCTCTTCTTTTTCAGATTTAATTATTCTTAATTCTGATTCAAGATGTTCATTTAATTCTCTCTCTTTTTTTTCAATCTTAGAAAGCATAGTGTCATATTCACGTCTTGCATTTTTGAACTCTCTATCACAATCAATTTTTGCTTTTAATTGAGAATCTTTTAAAGAAACTTCTGCCTCATGCTCTATAACTTTTGCTTTTGCCTTTGCTTGTTCAATAAAAACTTGAAACTTAGCCTTATCAATTTTTCTAACTACTATAGTACTAATAATTGCAGTAATAATTGCAACTAGTACACATCCAATAATATATTCCATATTCAAAACCTTAATTAGTTATTATATAATCTGCTTGAATATCGTAACTTTCAGATAAAATTTTGTCGCTTTGACAAAGTATTAATTGTGTAAAAACTAGTGTTGGTTTATAAGATATTCTGTCAAAAAACCTATCATACATCCCTTTACCATAGCCTATTCGTTTACCAATAGCGTCTATTCCTACAACAGGTACTATTGCTAAATCAATCTTTTTAGGTTTTAAAAAAGAGTTATTAGGTTCCTTAATTCCAAACTTCTTTTTTTGTAAAGGTAATCTATACTTGACTATCTTAAAACTGTCACCTTCCATATAAGGAACATAAACATTTTTGTTTTTTCTTAATTTATTAATTAATGGATTTACATTAACTTCAATACCTAGTGGTATATATAATAAAATATTTTTTGCTTTGCTTCTATTTATAAAATTTTCTAATTTTTTAATTACAATTTTGTCTTTATAATACTTTGAAGTGACACT
>MDTG01399870.1_pt1 | contig 61094 bp, 62 predicted proteins | sample 811421 | NCBI WGS metagenome assembly MDTG01 (sample SAMN05326645, study PRJNA326480) | marine metagenome | isolation source: seawater | place: Pacific Ocean: South East | collected 2011
GAAATCCGCGAGGATTTTCCGCCGTAACCGAAAGATAGCAAATTGCAATGAATTCCGATTAGGAATTCAGCCGCAATGAGCTATACACGGTGTTACCAAACGTTTTTATTTATTCCGATTAATTTTTTCATTATTTGATTATACCTAAACATTATTCTAATTTCTTCTCTGCTTGGTTCAACGAACTCAATTTTTTTAACTTTAAATTCAGTAATGATTTTGTTCTGATTGTTAAAATACTCGTCAGACATCCAACCAGCGATATACCACAAAAGTTGTCTTTTGCCATTTTGAAAGTCAATTTCGGCTTGTTTTTCGTTATACTTTTTAAAAAATTCAGGTTCTGCTATTGAATCTCGATAAACAGCTAATTTTTTATCAGAAATTCGAAGTTTTAAAGTGTCCCGAATTTTATTTAAGTCGAAATCAAAAGTTTCATTAAAAACGGGTGAATGGTCGTTGACTTTAATTCGTATAGGATTTTTTAAGTCAACTCTACATTTAAAAATTCCGATTGAATCAGTTTCTAATTCATAAATGCTATCTTTTTGCTGAATCTTAATTTTATGTTTTCGGTTAGTCAAATTCTTGATTGTTCCATCAGGAAAAGACTCTAAAATTCGGTAATCACTTTCTACAGATTTATAAAATTCCACTTTTCCAACAATTTCTTTTTGTGAATAAAGACTTTGTTGAAAAATTAAAATGGTCAATATGAATAGCGTTTTTCTCAAATGTTTGGTAACGGTCTCGTACAACCGTCAGTTACGGAATTAAAGTTAATGATTTTCGGTTTAGCACTGGCGTTAGCAATTCCGAGTGGATTCGAGAGCCTGTCCTGAGCATTATCGAATTCAAAATATATTTTGAATGAAGATACCTTACAACGTAAGTCGAAGGGTAGTCAAATCCGCCGACCCGAGCATAGCGAACAGGCGTCAGCAAATTGCGGTTATACATTGTTGTGCAACGTTTTTTATTCACTTTTTTCTAATTGTTTATGCGAACCATCACAATTCGGTTTTCGTTTTGAGAGCCCACATACACAGTCGTTCAATCCATAACCATCCATTATTCTTTCCATATTTTTCTCAATTCGAGATATCTTTGTCTTGGATTGCTTTGGTTTATCAAAATGTAAGAGATAACCTCTTTGACGTCCAGCTGTCAAATTCTTAAACGCTTTTTCAAAGTCAGCATTTTCGGAAAAAATTTGTTCCAACTCTTCTGGGATATTAAATTCAGAAGTTTTTTTCTTTTCAACTTTCTTACCTAATTTTTCAATTCCGATTGCTTCTCGAATGTATTTTTTTATAGTCAGTTCAAGTTCTTCAATTTCAGGCAAGTCAGTAAATCGTATTTGTCTTGCCGATTGCACGTTTTCAGTTTGTTGTACTAAAATCTTTTCAGGGTCTTTGAGTAATACTCCTTTATTAAATAAAATCGCACAGTAATCTTTGAACTCGTGAATTAAAACTATATTTTTCCCATTGTCAGTATAGCAAGGATGCATCCATTTGAAGTCTTCAATTAATCCACAATCAAGTATAATTTCACGAAGTCTGGTCAATTCCGATTTCCATTTTTTAAGTCCGCTAAGGTATCTGTTTACGTCTTCGTTCATTGGTTTTGCGGTTTCTCTCAAATATTGCACAACGGTCTCGTACAACCCTCAGTTACGGAATTAAAGTTAATGATTTTCGGTTAAGTACTGGCGTTAGTAATTCCGAGTGGATTCGAAAGCCTGTCCTGAGCATTATCGAATTCAAAATATATTTTGAATGAAGATACCTTACAACGTAAGTCGAAGATTAGTCGAATGCCGACCCGAGCATAGCGAACAGGCATAAGCAAATTGCGGTTATTCATTGTTATGCTTTCGTTATTTTAATCTTTATTCTTTAAATACTTTTCAATTTTCATACATAATAGATGAGTTTCTTAGCAGTTGGCAGGTTGTAGATACTTATGATTTCTCTACGGTTTTACCTTGGTTGTATGTTCCTGTGGAATATGATGGCATTAGTGAAAGTAAGTATTTAGTTTACATCTTTTTACATGAACATGGTGGTGTACTATGTTCTTCATTTCATGCTGAAAAGAACACGTCTGATGCAACAACTGTTGAATGCTTAATGCAGTACATGGTTTTTGAATTGGCAGATATGAAGATTGAGGCAGAATAGACAGAATAAAAGATTTTAATATTAAAACAAAAGCCTAAAGTTAGTGTTAAACTTTAGGCTTTATGATTTATTAGAGATTTAGTTTTGGACTTCACCTTCACTGTATAATTTCGTTTCAATTAGTTTACCTTCTTCATCATAAAAGAGCCACTCTCCTTCTCTTCTCCCTTTTTTATATAAACCAGATTCATCTATTTTACCATTTTTATGATAGCTGGTGTTTTGTCCATGTCTATAACCATTTTCGTATTGCTCTACTCCTCTAATCTGTCCATTTTCATGGTAACTTGTCCATGTCCCACTTTCTTTTCCATCGACATAGGTACCTGTTTTTCTTAGATAACCATTAGTTAAATCATAATGTTTCCATACACCATTTTTCTTGCCGTCAACGTAGTTTCCTTCTACAAAAAGCTGATTTGGTGCAGAATAACCTACCATAAGGCCATGTCGCACACCATCTTTATAATTAAAGATTCTATAAAGATCTCCATCGTCAGTAAACTCTTTCCATTCACCTATTTTCTGTTGATTTTCATTGTAGCTTCCAATATGCTCTATTTGTCCATTTTCATAATAGAATTTCCACTCTCCAACTCTGTTTCCGTTAATAAAACTTCCTTCAATGTTTAATGCACCACTTTCGTAGTAAAACTTCCATTCTCCGGTTTGTTTTTTATCAGAAAAACTTCCTTCTGCTTTAAGATTTCCATTATCATGATAATATTTCTGAGTCTGAGCAACGGTTGTTAAAGACATAGAAATAAGAACGACTAACAAGTAGATTTTTTTCATTTTTTAAACGTGTTTTATTTAATGTTTTGGGTAACTAGTTTATGATGTTATCTTAAATTTTGAGAACTAATGTAATAAAAAACCAAATACTATTAGTGTTTATAAAGCTAGTCTACGCCTCCAATACTTTTTATTCGAGTTTTAAAACTAATTACACCTTTAGTGTATTTGCTTCTTGAATTAGCAGATATGAAGATTGAGGTGGAATAACCTAAGAACATATTAAGCATAAAAAAAGGTCGACTAAAAAATCATTTATAGTCGACCTTTATTAGTTATTACTCAATAGTAATTAATTATTCCTTTAGTCTTCAGGATGCATAAAACGTTGCTTACCCAACAGCTCATCTTCAGTTTCCACATGGTCATCATCTGGCACACAACAATCTACTGGGCAAACCGCAGCACACTGTGGCTCTTCATGAAAGCCCTTACACTCCGTACACTTATCTGGTACAATGTAATACAGCTCATCACTAATAGGCTCTTGCGCCTCGTCTGCATCTACTTCCTTTCCATTTGGTAATACAACATTACCTTCTAAGCTTGTTCCATCTTTATAGCGCCAGTCATCAGCACCTTCATAAATAGCAGTATTAGGACATTCTGGCTCACAAGCTCCACAATTTATACATTCATCTGTGATTATAATTGCCATAGTAAATTTTAGGTTTTTATTGCGTAATTTTGCACCTGCCTGTCGGTAGACAGGGTTGCAAAAATAAAGCCAAAAAGGCGTTTTACCAAACTCTACATGGATTTACAACAAAGAATTAACGCATTCTCTAATTTAGGTCAGTTTTTAAATCAATTTGGCACCAATGGCATCCAAAAAGACGATACCGTTAAGGCTAATGAGCTTTTTTTTGATGGGTTTAAACACCAAATAAAGCTAGCTAAAGAACATAACGGTTGGTTTACAGATGCTAACGTGCATTTTAGCCTGGAATCTTGGGCAAATGCACTAACCACCATTAACATCAATAAATGGATAAGCCAATACAATTCCAATAACGTCGAGCCAAAAACCGTAGGTATTATTATGGCTGGCAATATCCCACTGGTAGGCTTTCATGACTTCTTATCCGTACTTATGTCTGGTCACAACGTATTGGTAAAGCAGTCCTCAAACGACAAGCACCTGCTACCCTATTTAGCAAAGTATCTAGAAGTTGTAGAACCAGGCTTTAAAAACAAGATTACCTTTACACAAGACAAGCTCGAAAACTTCGATGCAGTCATTGCAACAGGTAGCGATAATACAGCACGTTATTTTGAATATTACTTCAAAAACAAACCAGCCATCATTAGAAAAAACAGAAACTCTGTAGCCATTCTTACTGGTAAAGAGTCCAAAGACCAACTAGAAGCTCTATCAGATGATATCTTTAGATACTATGGTTTAGGGTGCAGAAATGTATCTAAGTTATTCATACCCAAAGACTATAATTTCGATGCCTTCTTTAATGCAGTATATAAGTGGCATCCCGTAATACACGAAGCCAAGTATGCCAATAACTACGACTACAACAAAGCTGTGTATCTTATGAGCGAATTCGACATGCTAGAGAATGGGTTTTTAATGATAAAGGAAGATGAAAGCTACGCCTCTCCTATTGCTACAGTATTTTATGAGTACTATAACAATAGTGAAGAATTGAAGACCAAATTGCAACAAGACAGTGACAAGATTCAATGTATCGTCGCTAATAATTTTACAGAAAACGAAGTTACATTTGGGCACACCCCAAAACCAGAACTTTGGGATTATGCAGATAACGTTGATACTGTTGAATTCCTGTTAAAAATTTGATGCAAAAATTAGCAATTTATTAATGTTTTATAGGCAATTAATTAGCACCTTTGTAACTGTTGAAACAAAAAATAACAACGTTCTGAAGCATCAGAAATGAAACTATATTCTTCATGAAACATCTATAATCATCTTAAGTCTAATATCGAAGATGATAATAAGATGTTCCATGTGACCATTAAAAAGCAATAAATATTAACAGATGAAAAAACATAATTTTAGTGCAGGCCCTTGCGTACTACCAAAATCCGTAATCCAAAAAGCTTCTGAAGCACTTATAAACTTTGACGATGGTTTATCACTTATAGAGATTTCGCATCGTAGTAAGCCTTTTGTAGACGTTATGGAAAATGCAAGAGCTTTAGCTTTAGAACTTTTAGGATTAGAAGGTAAAGGGTACAAAGCCTTATTCTTACAAGGTGGAGCTAGCACGCAGTTTTTAATGGTAGCATTAAACCTTCTTGAGAAAAGAGCTGGATATTTAAATACCGGTACTTGGAGTGACAAGGCTATAAAAGAAGCTAAAATTTATGATGATATCTACGAAGTAGCCTCTTCAAAGAGTGCTAACTTTAATTACATACCAAAAGGTTACGATATCCCAGAAGATTACGATTATTTTCACTGCACATCCAACAATACCATTTTCGGAACACAAATGAAGAGTTTCCCAAACTCTCCTATTCCTATGGTTTGCGATATGAGTAGTGATATCTTCTCGCGTCAATTAGACTTCACACAGTTTGATTTAATCTATGCAGGTGCACAAAAAAATATGGGTCCTGCAGGTACAACACTAGTAGTTGTAAAAGAAGATATCTTAGGAAAAGTATCGCGTAAGATACCTTCTATGATGGACTATAAAGTACACATCAGCAAAGGAAGTATGTTTAATACACCTCCTGTATTTGCAGTTTACACCTCTATGTTAACCTTACAATGGTTAAAGGATTTAGGTGGTATAAAAGCAATCGAAGAAGAAAACGAAAAGAAAGCACGTTTAATTTACTCAGAAATAGACTTAAATCCTCTATTTAAAGGTTATGCGGTAAAAGAAGATCGCTCTATCATGAATGCGACTTTTACATTAGAAAACGAAAACCTTAAAGAAACATTTGATGCCATGTGGGCAGAAGCCGGAATCAACGGTCTTAATGGTCACAGAAGTGTTGGTGGCTACAGAGCATCTATGTACAATGCTCTAAGTCTAGATAGTGTAAAAGCACTAGTAGAGGTTATGAGCGAACTAGAACGTAAAGCTTAAAAAAATAAAACAAAGAATTCCTAATTACATGAAAGTATTAGCAAACGATGGTGTTTCTCAAAGTGGTATTGACGCTTTAGAATCAGCGGGTTACGAAGTGATAACAACAACTGTTGCACAAGAACAATTACAAAACTACATAAACGATAAAGAGATTTCTGTACTCTTGGTAAGAAGCGCTACCAAAGTAAGAAAAGATATTATAGACAACTGCCCTAGCCTTAAAATTATTGGTCGTGGTGGTGTAGGTATGGATAATATAGACGTTGAGTATGCAAGAGAAAAAGGACTTCATGTTATCAATACTCCTGCTGCATCTTCACACTCTGTAGCAGAATTGGTATTTGGTCACTTCTATGGCTTAGCTAGGTTCCTTCACAATTCTAATCGCGATATGCCTTTAGAAGGAGATGCAAACTTTAAAGCACTAAAAAAAGCCTATGCTAAAGGTGTTGAATTAAAAGGAAAAACTTTAGGCGTAATCGGTTTTGGAAGAATAGGACAAGCAACAGCTAAGATAGGTATTGGTGCAGGTATGAAGATTGTAGCCTTTGATCCATTTATTGAAGAAACTACTTTAGAGTTAGACTTTTTTGATGGTCAAAAAGCGAGCTTTAACATAAAGACTGTATCTAAAAACGAAGTTTTAAAACAGGCAGATTTCATAACACTTCATGTACCAGCTCAAAAAGATTACGTTATTGATGAAGGCGACTTTAACCAAATGAAGGATGGAGTTATCTTGGCCAATGCTGCTCGTGGTGGAGTTGTAAATGAAGTAGCGTTAGTGAAAGCAATAGAAAGCGGAAAAGTAGCAAGAGCTGCCTTAGATGTTTTTGAAAAAGAACCACAACCAGAAGTTCAATTACTTATGAATCCTGCTTTATCGTTAACACCTCATACTGGTGCTGCTACAAGTGAAGCACAAGACAGAATTGGTGCTGAACTTGCTGAACAGATTATTACTATATTAGGCTAACAAAATAAATGTGACCTAAATAAACAAAATGAGTCCTATAATTGTATGGGACTTTTTTTGTACCTTTTTAACTGAATTTATTAACCTTAATTTTATAAAACAATGGCAGGAATATTAGACTTATTAAATAGTGATTTAGGAAAAACCATAATCAGTGGTGTTTCTGGTTCAACAGGAACGGATCAAGACAAAACAAGTAGTGTGTTAACAATGGCTTTACCGGTTCTTATGAAAGCTATGGAGCGTAATGCTTCTACTCCTGAAGGAGCTCAAGGTCTTATGGGTGCTTTAAGCAATAAGCACGATGGTAGTATCTTAGATAATTTAGGTGGCCTTTTTGGAGGTGGAGTTGATGAAGAAGTAAAAACTGATGGGTCTAAAATTTTAGGTCATATATTAGGTAGCAGACAACAAGGTGTTGAGCAAGTAATCGGACAAAAGTCTGGTTTAGATGCTGGTTCTGTAGGTAACATTCTACAAGTTGCTGCACCAATCTTAATGGGTGTTTTAGGTAAACAATCTCGTCAAAATAATGTAAGTTCTCAAAATGACCTTACTGGTTTATTAGGCGGACTACTTGGTGGTAACGATACTCAAAACGAACAAAGTTTCTTAGAAAAGATATTAGATGCAGATGGTGATGGTAGTGTTATAGACGACGTTGCAGGCATGGTACTTGGTGGTGCTAAGAAAAAAGGTGGTCTTGGTGGTCTTTTAGGAGGCTTGTTTGGAAAATAAAATCCTACCATGATTTACATATACTAAAGCAACTCTTAGGAGTTGCTTTTTTTTCTATCTTAAACAGATGCCTTACTCACCAAATAGCCCTATTTACTCATTCGCGGTTTCATTCTTTACAAGTAGTGTTTTACTTTGTTTAACACTAATAATTCTTAATTGATTAAAATAATTAATATCTTTAATGTTATGAAAAAGATGATTCCATTTGTTGTTCTTATTGCGTTAATAGCTAGTTGCAAATCGTACAATTCAAACCCAACGATTAACAATGGTAATGACAGTGCTTTAGTAGAAAACGACACGGTTTCTATTAGTAGTGATGAAAGTGACTACGAAATTATTATTATAGAACCTGGTTTTAACGCATGGTTAGCCAGTACAGCAAGACCTCGGGGTTTTCATTCCCAATCATATCTAGAAAAAAGAAATGCCTTTTTGGTACAGGCTTGGAACCAGAGAAATCTTCAACCACACAGCTATAATCCAGAATTGTATCAAGTAAGAATAGATTACGACACACGTACAGACTATGGTTATGAAGTTAACTACAAACTCTACAACTACTTTTTATATTTTCAGTTAAAATATAAACAGCAACTAACCTCCATTATTCCTAGAATTTAGCGTAATTTTGCAGCACTTTAAAAGTGCTATGAAAAGGTTTAAAGAAAATTGGGAAATTCAGCATAATTGGCAATTAATTTTTCCGTTAATTGGTCTCTTAGGCTTAGGATATTCTTCATACAAGTTAGCAACAGCTTTCTTTGCTGAATTTGGCACTATTGTAACCGTCTTTGCTACAGTTGTATTATTTTATGGCTTATTAGTGTTAACATTAAAACTCTTTAAAGTACTTGAAAAACGCTGGATACTTGACTACAAATGGGAAATGATACGAGTATTTCTCGTTTTTGCTGTAACCGGATCTTCTTCCTTATTTATCGGTAGACCAATAATACAACTTCTTGGAATTACTAAAGAAAACTTAAACCCTATACTCTACTGGATATTATTTATTATCATTGGGCTTATTTTTTATCAAATTCTCCTAGTAACATTTGGCTGGCTATTTGGTCAATTTAAATTCTTTTGGGAATTTGAAAAAAAAATGTTGAGACGATTTGGCTTAAAACGCTTTGTGGATTGAGTAAAAAAACTATCATAAAACATATATTCAAAGTACTTTCTTTAATACTGATACTCGCAGTATTATTACCTTCTGCGGTAAAGCTTTCTCATGTTTTTGTGCACCACAAACACGAAGTCTGTAAAAATGACAACAATGATAAAACACATTTCCACGAGTTAGATGTTGATTGTGAATTTTACAAGTTTAAATTAACCCAGCAATTCTTTTTTAAACAAAAAGCTTTAGAGCTAAGACACACGGAAGATAATTTTAAAATTACTGCATCTCAATATGAGTTTATCAGTAAATTTCAAAAACTTCAAACCTCACTCCGTGGTCCACCACAACTGATTTAATAGTATTCGGAAAAACTTAGTTTCTCAAATTATTAAATCATAAAACATGAAAAAATTATTAGTGCTAACCCTATGCATATTTAGCATGGGCTTAAGTGCACAACAACAACTTAAAGGCAAGGTCATTGATAAAAAAACAAAACAAGACATAAGCTTTGCCTCATTATATTTCCCAAAATTAGAAATTGGTGCTACAGCTGACGGCAGTGGCGAATTTGTTTTAGAATTAAGTTCTGGCACATATAAGCTAGTAGTATCTAGCATAGGGTATGAAACCAAATCAGTTCAAGTTTCAATACCAACTTCAGAAGACCTTATTATTGAACTTTCAGAGTCTGCCATAGAAATGGAAGAAGTTATTATATCTACACCATTTCATAAGCTGCAGAGCGAAAATGTAATGAAGGTAGAACAGATAAAAATGAGTGACGTAAACAGATCTGGTTCCATTTCGTTATCAGAAGGAATTACTAATGTTGCAGGTGTTGAGAGCGTAACTACAGGTAATGGTATTGGCAAACCTGTCATAAGAGGTTTAAGTTCTAACCGAGTTTTGGTATATACTCAAGGGGTTAGACTAGAAAACCAGCAATATGGTGACGAACATGGTCTTGGTGTAAATGGCGCAGGAATTGAAAGTGTAGAAATTATAAAAGGACCTGCCTCGCTACTCTACGGTAGTGATGCCTTAGGTGGTGTATTGTATTTAAATCCCGAACGCTTTGCTAACAATAATGAATCTAGCGCAGATGCATCTGTAAACTATTTTAGTAATACCAGAGGTTACGCAACCAATGCTGGTTACAAAAGCTCAAAAGATGCCTTCAAATTTCTTTTTAGAGGTAGCCTTACCGAGCACTCAGATTATAAAACCAATAAATATAGAGTTACCAATACGCGCTATAGAGAACAAGATTTTAAAGCAGGCTTTGGATATCAGTCTTCAAAATTTAAAACTGAATTGCGCTATAATCTGAATAATGCCAAAATAGGATTACCGGAAGAGATTGGTATTCAATCTACCAATAAAGCGCCTTTGCTACCTTATCAAAATATAGATAACCATATCTTTAGTTTTAAATCTACACTATTCTTTGAAAATTCTAGTTTAGATCTAATCTTAGGCTACACGTATAACAACAGAAAAGAATTTGAAGAACATCATCATCATGACGAAGATGAAGACGAAGACCATGATGAAGAATACGAAGAAGGTGAAATATTAGAACCTGCACTTCATATGAAGCTTAAAACCTTCAACTATAACATGAAGTACAATTTACCAAAACTTGGTAAGTTTGAGACTATTGTTGGTGTACAAGGCATGAATCAAATCAACACTAATTATGGTGAAGAAACCCTAATACCAAATGCAACCACAAACGATATTGGTGTTTTAGCAACATCACATATTCATTTTGAAACTGTAGATGTACAACTAGGAGCAAGATATGATTACAGAGAAATTTCTATACAAAATATAGACAACAGAAATTTTAATGCTTTTAATGGTGCTTTAGGCTTTAAAACCAACTTATTTGAAAAAGCTACTGTAAGACTAAATTTAGCATCTGGTTTTAGAGCACCTAATTTATCAGAATTAGCTTCAGATGGTACTCACGAAGGTACAAACCGATACGAAATAGGAAATTTAGACTTAGAAAACGAACAAAATTTTCAAGTCGATTTGGCTTTAGAATATAAAAATGAACACATAGAGTTTTTTGCTAATGCCTTTTACAATAAGGTGAATAATTACATTTTCTTAAACCCAAATGGCGATTTTATTGATAATGATCCTGTATTTATTTACGAACAAGAAAATGCAAGTTTATATGGTGGTGAATTTGGTTTTCACTTACATCCACACCCTTTAGACTGGCTACATTTTGAAAGGAGCTTTGAAACGGTTACTGGTAAATTAGATAATGATGATTACTTACCTCTTATACCTGCTAACTCGCTTACAAATACCATTAGAGCAGAGTTTGATTCTCAACTGTTTAAAAACAGTTATGCATTTGTAAAATTGCGTTCTACATTTGCTCAAAATAATGTCAATCCGTTTGAGACAAGTACAGATGGTTATAATTTATTGAGTTTAGGTTTAGGAGGAACGGTAACAGTTTTCAATAAAAATTTAGATGTTAGCTTAACCGCAACAAATCTATTAGACACAGAATATATTCATCATCTGTCTCGACTAAAACCCGATGGTATTTTGAATATGGGACGAAATATTAATATTGGTGTTACTTACACACTTTAAAATGAAAAAAGCACTCAAATTGAGTGCTTTTTTTATGCTTTAGAAAAAGACGGTTTAGCTTTTAAGACAAATGTGTATAACCACATTAACGAGAATGTAGGTATCACGTCAAAGAACGGTAATGCCTCCTCTGCAAATGAAATAACCGCAGCCACCTTACCTTCTCTTCCTTTATACATCTTTGTCATTAAATAGGCAGATAATGGTGCCCAAACAATATCAAAAGGAGGAAAAACAAAAGATACATAACCTAATGCATCAAAGAGAATACTTAGTCCCAGTTTTCTATATCTATTCATGTATTATTTTAAATATTAATTCGTTTAATATTAAGCAATAAGCGTTCCAAAATTTAGTACTGTCAGTTCACATTGTTAATTCTGTTAACATACCTTAAACCTTTTTAACGTTTAATTAAGAAGCTTGCATATTTTCACAAGTTAGTTTTGTAAAAATGAATTGTGTATAAGCTTAAGAGTATAAAACCTCCATTACCAAATAAAAGTGTAACAATCAATCAAAACGTTAATCTTTATTAGCGAACCAAAGAATTCATCAATCAATCATTATGAACATACGTTCTATTTTCATTCTGTTTATTCTTATTTTTTGCAGTGTTGCACATTCGCAAGAAGAAAATTCTGTCCTTTCCAAGGATAAAAAAACACTCAACATTACCAGAGCTACTCAAAAACCCAAAATTGATGGTGTTTTAGACGATGCTATTTGGGAAAATGCAGAAATAGCAACTGGCTTTATACAATTTAGACCAGATATTGGTAATACACGACAAACAGAGGAGCGAACTGAAGTAAAAATGAGCTATGATGATGATGCTATCTATGTTGCAGCATATCTATATGATGATCCCACAAAAATATTAAAGCAACTGACTTCGCGTGATAATTTTGGACAGAACGACTTTTTTGCTGTGATTTTAAATCCCAATAACGATGCACAAAACGATACTGAGTTTTTTGTGTTCAGTTCTGGTCAGCAAGCAGACGCTATAGCTAATCCTAGTATTGGAGAAGACTTTAGCTGGAATGCTGTTTGGCAAAGTGCTGTACAAATTGTAGATGATGGTTGGATTGTAGAAATGGAAATACCATACAGAACCTTACGTTTTGCAGACCAGGAAGAACCAACTTGGGGACTTCAATTTCATAGACACTTTAGAAGGGAACGTTCACAATACACATGGAATAAGTACGACCCAACACAAGGAAACATAGGTCTTTATCATGGAGAGCTAAAAGGCTTAAAAAATCTAAAACCACCAGTAAGGCTTAACCTCTACCCTTTTTCAACTGGAATTTTGAATAGTTATGATGGAGAAACAGATACTGATTTAACCTTTGGAATGGATGTTAAATATGGAATTACTGATAACTTTACGCTAGATGCCACTTTGGTTCCAGATTTTAGTCAGGCAGGTTTTGACAGAGTGGTTTTAAACCTTGGTCCTTTTGAACAAACATTTTCAGAACAACGTCAGTTTTTTACTGAAGGTGTAGATTTGTTTTCCAAAGGAGATTTATTCTTTTCCAGACGTGTAGGTGGTAAACCAAGTGGTGAACTACAATTAGCAGATAATGAAGAAGCTAATATACCTGAAGAAGTTAAAGTTTTAAACGCTTTAAAAGTTTCGGGTAGAACCAAAAAAGGGCTAGGTGTGGGTATTTTTAATGCTATTACCGAAAAAACCTATGCCACTGTAACCAATACAGATACAAATGAAAAACGTCGTGAGGTTGTAGAGCCTTTTACCAATTACAACATTTTGGTCGTAGACCAACAGTTTAATGGTAATTCTTCGGTAAGTCTTATAAATACTAACGTAATGCGCGAAGGTGAGTTTAGAGACGCTAATGCTACAGCATTAGTTACAAACCTACAAAACAAACGCAACACATATCGTATAAGAGGGGAAGCAAAAATGAGTAATGTTAATCCTCAGTTTGATAATACACAAACAGGCTACAGTACGTTTTTCTATGTTGCTAAATCTCACGGAAATTTAAGATACAGTTTTGACCATAGTTTTGCCGATACCAAATACGAAATCAATGATTTGGGACTCAATTTTAGAAACAACTTTAACAACTTTGGAGCAGATATATGGTATCAGATTTTTGAACCTAAAGGCAACTTAAACCGATACAGCGCCAGCGCATATATTAACTATAGAAACCTTGCTAATCCTGGCACTTTTACAGGTACCAATTTTGGTGCAGAGTATAATGCCCAGACCAAAACGTTGAACAATTATGGGTTTTGGGTAGATATGGAACCTGGCAAACAGTATGACTATTTTGAATCTAGAGACGGACGCTATTTTATATATGAAAATATAGCGAGTACAGGTGGTTATTATTCTTCAAACTACAACAAAGTTTTTGCTTTTGATGTTAATGCTAACACTTATAAAATATTTGAAGATGGTAGGGATTTATTTGGTTACAACTTATCCTTAAGCCCAAGAGTAAGGCCAAATGACAAACTTTTAATGGTGTATAGCTTTAACTTAAACATGTCTAACGGATCTCGTGGTTATGCTACTTACCAAGATGATCAGCCTATTTTTGGAGAAAGAAATCGTAAGCGAGTAACCAACACCATTTCTGCAAACTACACATTTAATCCTTTTAACTCACTTGCATTAACATTCAGGCATTATTGGGACACTGTAAATTATGATAACGAACTATTTACACTACTAGACAATGGTCTTCTCACAACAGAACAAGGCTATACGGTAGATAATGTTGAGGAATCTCCAAACATTAATTTTAGCACATGGAATATAGACCTAAGCTACTCATGGCAGTTTGCGCCTGGCAGTTTCCTAACCGCTTTATACCGAAACCAGCTTTTTAATTTTGATACGATGTCTCAGGATAGTTATTCTGAGAGTTTAGATACACTTTTCGATCAACCAATACAGCATACTATTTCCGTAAGACTTCAATATTTCTTAGACTTTAATGGTATTAAATCTATTTTTAAAAAGAACGACAAACCTCAAACTGGGCAAGCCAATAACTTCTTTTCACCTCGTAAAAGAAAATTTGGTATCAACTCTTAATTTTTGGTCAATTCTTTAGTTTCTCAGTACAAGATTACAAGCTCAACTTTGCTCGGAACAACATTAAAAGCTAACAACTTAAAAGTCCAACAATCTAAGCGTCTAATAATCTAAAAAAATAGTATTTTCGCTGTTGTATGATAAAAGCTACCAACATTCACAAATCGTATAAAGATCTACACGTTTTAAAAGGTGTAGATATTAACATTTCTGAAAGTGAAATTATCTCTATTGTTGGTGCATCAGGAGCTGGTAAAACCACGTTGCTTCAAATTTTGGGCACCCTAGATAAACCTGATTTTAAAAGTGATACAACCCTAGAAATCAATGGACAACCTATTACAACACTTAACGATAAGGCCTTAGCTAAATTTAGAAACAAGCATATTGGTTTTATCTTTCAGTTTCACCAATTATTACCAGAATTTACAGCTTTAGAGAATGTTTGCATACCTGCATTTATCAATAACACACCAAAGGCAGAAGCCGAAAAACGTGCTATAGAATTGCTAGATTATCTAGGTTTAAAGGATAGAATACACCACAAACCAAATAGCATGTCTGGTGGTGAGCAACAGCGTGTTGCTGTAGCTAGAGCTTTAATTAATCAACCCAACATCATTTTTGCCGATGAGCCTTCTGGTAATTTAGATAGCGAATCTGCAGAACAACTGCATCAACTATTTTTTAAGCTTAGAGATGAATTTAAACAAACGTTTGTAATTGTTACTCACAACCAAGAACTAGCTAACATGGCAGACCGAAAGTTAACAATGGTTGATGGGAAGATTGTAGGATAAAACTTCTACTCTGTTTTATTTTCTTTCATATAATCAGAAATTGCTGACCTAGAGTATAATTCTCCAAGTGCATGTGCAAAAGCCGTGGTCATGCTTTCATCCCAATTTTTAACATCATTTTCAAAAGATTTTTGTAATTGAGCATTGTTTATTGGCATTCCTAAATAATAGGTTCTTCCTGAAACTTCTGACTTAGCAATGATTAAAATACCTGCTAATTTGTTCTCCTTTGTTCTTACAAGAGCATTAAAACTAAATGAATAATCACTTTTAGTTATACTATCTATAAGATCTATTTTATAGCCACTCTTTATATCTAGACCAGAAGATTGTTGCATTTCGTAGCCTCTTATCATGTAATTGTATTCTTCTGAACTGGTTCCGTTAGTTTCAGAATTTTGAGAAAATGATAAATTTAAAGTTAGGATAATCGCAAAAAGAGAAAGTATTCTTTTCATTGTGTAGGTAAATTTAAGATTAGGGTTAAGCCAAATATATTAATATTTTACTTTCAAAATTATTTTAGAAACAATTAATTTATATAGTGAATTTGGATAGTTAACCGCAACAACTTTTTTTAGAATCAAGAAAAGTTTAAGCAAACCACAAGGTATACCAGAACAGACAATCACTTACAGACTTCCTATGTTTGTAGTACAATATAATTCGTTTACTTTTTTAAAATCAGTTGTTTTATTAATCTCATAAAAATAATTCAATTGCCATTTTTGAGTCTTTTCCGCCTGTTTATTTAGTGTTTTATCCCAAATTGGATAAACTCTAAATCCTCTTTTTCCATCCTTTTTTTCAGAGGTAATGAAGCCTTTATTGATTAATTCGGATTTTGGAAATACGAACTGTCCAAAACGGTCTCCAGATTTTGAGTTAATTACATAAAAATCAAATTGGTCATTTTCAGAATAAGGTTCTGTTTCTTTATTTTGATTTCGTTTCCAAAAAGTCACAAATTGTCCAACTTTTTTAGGTGTAATTTTTGAACTTCTTGAAACAATTTTCATTCCATTTAGTTCAAATTGGCAAGCGTCATATTCGATTCCTTCAAGTTCGTTATTCACTTTGGAAATATTAAGAGATAATTTGTCGTAAATTTTAGTTTTAACCTCAATAAGATTTGTATTCAAAGTTTCAATTTCAATCATTTGTAATTATTATCTCTCTATGTTCAAGTATTTCGCTGTTGATTTTACATAAATCAGTTAAGATACAGTTCCGTTTAATGAACTATATCGATTGATACTGAAACATGTTCAGCATAGGTAAGCAAGTTCGTCCTTTTAAACCAATAAGTCAATACATAGAGTCACGTATTTTCAAACTAGTGCTTTACTAAATTAAAAGTTTTCTAACTCGTTTTAAATCTTATATTTGCTCGTATAACATTTATAAAATTACAAAATGAAAAAAATACTATTAGCCCTATTGCTGTGTGTTGGCACCTTAGCCTTTTCGCAAGAGAAAGTTTTATTACGCTTAAACTATGAAAAAGGTGATACCTATGAAGTAAAAATGACAATGAACCAAAATATGGGAGAAATGATGACTATGGATATGACCATGTCTATGAATCTTAATGTTACCAATGTTGAAGACGATAAGATTGTAACAGAAGCTACATATAGCCATGCAAAAATGGATATGGAATCTATGGGTCAAAAAATGGGATACGATTCTAACACTAAAGAGTCAGAGATGGATCCGTTTGCACAAGGTATGCATGTTGAAATGAAAAAGCTCTTAGAAACTGTTGTAGAGATTGAAAATGATAAACTGGGTAACATTACTAGTACAGAGCTTAAAGCTGGTACGTCTGATATTAGCGCTTTTAAAGATAATATGAGCGGTATGGTATATCCTGAAGACGCTGTAGAAGTTGGTACTAAGTGGACTGTAACAAAAGAACAACAAGGTATGACTTTTGAATACACTTATGAAGTTGTATCTATTACCAGTGATACTGTAGAATTAGAAATAAAAGGAAACATTACTGGTACTGCTGACGGTACTTTCGATGGTAAAAGTAGTATTGATAAAGAGACAGGAAATGTTGATATATCAGAAATGAATATGTCTTTTTCAGTAGAAGGACAGGATGTTAAATCTAAAATTGTAATAACATCTGTAAAAAAATAATGCTACAATTAATGCAAAACTAAAAAGCTCAGAATTATCTGGGCTTTTTTAGTTTGTGTATTTTAATTTTTAATGTGTGTTTAGTTACATTTCATCAATAATTTTTTCAATTAATTCAGAGGTATCTGTATAAGAAAGCCCTTCGCTTTTGGCATAATCAATAGCTTTTTTTGCTTCTTTTAAAGCTTTAGTATAATTACCTGTTTTGTATAACAATGCTGCGTGAGTGTCTGTATTATAGTAATTAGCCTCTAATTCTATAGATCGCTCTATAGCTTTAATGGCTTTTAATAAATCTTTTACATTGTCGTGCTCTTGGTAAGCATGCCAAGACAACGCGTTCAGTTTTTTCCAAGAATCCCAAATACTATCTAACACATCTTGTCCAAACTCATCAGAGTCTCCGTGCTTTTCCAATACATCGTAGCTATTTCCATCTATATATCCTTCAGTAGAGGTTATAACAATTTCATCATCTGTGCCATTCAAATGTTTTTTAATTAGGCTCTCCATCTTCTCTTTACTCATAGATCCTTCTATTTGTTCTAGATTAGAACTATTTTTTATAAATAAATACGTTGGCATGGCATCAATACCCAGAGCATCATCTACCTCATTTTTATCAACATCAATTTTATAAAAATCTACACGATCTCCATATTCTTCTTCTAATTCTTTCATTATTGGATCCATCCTTTTACAAGGACTGCACCAAGTGGCATAAAAATCTAAGACAATCAATCTGTCATTATTAACAAGTAATTTGGATTGTGCATTGCTATCGGTAAGCTCAGTTTGTGCATAAGAATTAATTATTCCCAATAACAGGAATAAAGCAATTAGTTTTTTTTTCATGGTAATGAGGCTTTGTTTTTTTGTTGGTTAATAGCGTATACTAAATTTTGAGAGGTTAAGATATAAAATTTTTGATAGCGTGCTAATTTCTATAGCTTAACTATGAGTTATAACAGCATAGTGGTCATAAAAACTACTTCAAAAGCTTAAACAAAACCATAATTTTAATAGCAATACACTTACAAAAACTGTAATTTTGCAAGGCGTTAAAAAACATACATTATCATGACATACAGAATAGAAAAAGACACCATGGGTGAGGTTAAAGTGCCTGCAGATAAACTTTGGGGAGCACAAACTGAACGTTCTCGTAATAATTTTAAAATTGGTGCACCAGCCTCTATGCCTTTAGAAGTGGTTTATGGCTTTGCTTATCTAAAAAAAGCGGCTGCTTATGCTAACTGCGATTTAGGAGTTTTAGACAAAAACAAACGCGATCTTATAGCACAAGTTTGTGATGAGATTTTAGAAGGTAAACACAATGACCAATTTCCTTTAGTAATTTGGCAAACAGGTTCTGGTACGCAAAGTAACATGAATGTAAATGAAGTCGTTGCCAACAGAGCTCACCAAATAGCTGGCAAAGTAATTGGTGAAGGTGACAAAACCATTCAGCCAAACGATGATGTTAACAAGTCGCAATCATCAAATGACACCTTCCCTACTGGTATGCATATTGCTGCTTACAAAAAAGTAGTAGAAACTACTATTCCTGGTGTTATTCAGTTAAGAAACACATTACATAACAAATCTATTGCCTTTAAAGATGTAGTTAAAATTGGTCGTACACACCTTATGGATGCGACACCTTTAACTTTAGGTCAGGAATTTTCGGGCTATGTATCGCAATTAGACCATGGCTTAAAAGCTTTAGAAAATACTTTAGCGCATCTAAGTGAGTTAGCTTTAGGTGGTACTGCTGTTGGTACAGGTTTAAACACACCAGAAGGTTACGATGTATTAGTAGCTAAGTACATTGCTGAGTTTACAGGTTTACCATTTGTTACAGCAGAAAATAAATTTGAAGCCTTAGCAGCTCATGATGCTATTGTAGAGACACATGGTGCCTTAAAGCAATTAGCCGTATCTCTGAACAAAATAGCTAATGATATTAGAATGATGGCTTCTGGTCCACGCTCAGGTATTGGTGAGATCATCATTCCTGCTAATGAACCAGGAAGCTCTATTATGCCAGGAAAAGTAAATCCTACACAGTGTGAGGCCTTAACTATGGTTTGTGCACAAGTAATGGGTAACGATGTTGCTGTTACTGTTGGTGGTACACAAGGGCATTACGAGCTTAACGTATTTAAACCTATGATGGCTGCCAATATTCTTCAATCAGCGCAATTAATTGGTGATGCTTGCGTAAGTTTTGAAGAAAATTGTGCTAGTGGTATTGAACCAAACCATGCTGTGATTAAAGAATTGCTTAACAACTCATTAATGTTAGTAACCGCTCTAAACACAAAGATTGGTTACTATAAAGCCGCAGAGATTGCAAATACAGCTCATAAAAACGGAACGACTCTAAAAGAAGAAGCTATTAATTTGGGTTACGTTTCTGCAGAAGACTATGACGAATGGGTAAAACCAGAAGACATGGTTGGTAGTTTAAAGTAATTACATAATTAAAAGATAAGAATTCGCCAATTTGAATGTGGTTTTGAAAATAACAAAAACCCATGCTCAAATTGGCGTTTTTTAGTAGTATAATACTTTACTATGTGCAATATTTAAATTACTGAATATCAACAAAAAAAGTACCATCATAAAATAAATTCCTACATTTGCACAAACAAACCACAATTCAATATGAAAAAAATTTTACTTTCAACTTTATTCTTTTTAATGCTAACGTTTTATGCAACCGCACAAACGGTTTGGGCAACAAAATCAACTATTAATGCGAGTACAGGAGATGCACCTTATGCTATTGATTCTGGTCTTATAGATGGTGATGCTTTTCAAGATATTATTATTGGTACATCTTTGGATAATACCATTGAATGGTACAAAAACAATGGAGATAATACATTCACACTTCAAACTTTAGTAACGAATACTTTAAGCGGAATTGGTGCTGTTAAATTAGTAGACCTCAACGGAGATTCATATCTTGATATTTTAGCAACTGCTTATGGTAATAACAAAGTGGTTTGGTTTTCTAATGATGGTTCTGGGAACTTTTCTTCTGAAAATGTAATCTCATCTTCTGTTAATGGAGCTTCTGATGTGTCTTTAGGTGACATTAATGGAGATACTATTGTAGATTTTGCCATTACTGCTTATAATAGTGGTGAAGTGGTTTGGTTTTCTAATGATGGCTCAGGGAATTTTACACTAGAATCAGAAAAAATTGATGATACCTTAAATGCTCCTGGCAATGTAGATCTTAGCGATATTGATGGTGATGGTGACTTAGATGCACTTGTTGCTACAGCTGTCTATGGTGGTGATGTTATTGAAATTTTTAGAAATGACCTTGTACCTGGTGGTACAGTAAGCTTTACAAAAGATGCAACTTCTGTAACAACAGGAAAAGTTGGAGTTTTTAGTGCTGCTTTTATGGATTTAGATGGTGATACCAACCTAGATATTTTGGCAACAGAAGTTTCTTATGGTGGTGGACCAGCAGGAAATCTGTACTGGTACGAAGATAATGGTGCTGGTTTTACAGAGACCGTATTTACAACATCAATAGCTAATCCTTCTGTGGCACAATTTATAGATGTAGATAATGATGGCTTAAAAGACATTGTACTAAGTAGTGGTTCTTCTGGTGCTGGAAATGACCTAGTATGGTTTAAAAATAACGGAGCTGGTAGTTTTGGTAGCGAAACTGTAATTGACAATACACAAAGCCAAGCGTTTGTATTCACTGTTAATGACTTTGATAATGATGGAGATAATGATATTGCAAGTTGTGCCTATAATCAAGATGCTTTAAACTATTTTGAAAATGAACTAGAGTCTTTGGGTACACCAACGTTTACCAACTCATCGTTTAAAATGTTCCCTAATCCAACAAAAGATGTTATAAATTTTGAAGGTCTAGAAGACAACACAATCAATATTTCTGTTACTGATGTTTTAGGAAAAGTGGTTCTTACTAAATCTCAAAATTCAAACCAAACTTTAGATGTTTCTAGTTTGACAAATGGAATTTATACCATAAGCATCAATGAAAAATTTACTTCAAAATTTATTAAAGAATAGATTTATTAAATATTTCAATTTTAAAACGCTGATACTTTATATCAGCGTTTTTTTTTATCAAAAAAAATAGAGAACTTTACCAAAAAGCCAACCTATGTCCATTCTTATAAAAAATATAAAACAACTCGTTCAAGTTCACGATTATAATGTAATGATAGTGAAGGGCGAGGACATGAAAAGCCTTCCTGTTATAGAAAATGCATACCTCTATATAGAGCACGATACTATTATAGAATATGGTGATATGGAATATTGTGAAGGCATAGAAGCCGAAACCATTATAGATGCCACTGGTAAAATCGTTTTACCTGCCTGGTGCGACTCACATACACATATTGTTTATGCTGGTAACCGTACATCTGAGTTTGTAGATAGAATAAATGGTTTAAGCTACGAAGATATTGCCAATCGTGGCGGAGGTATTTTAAACTCTGCTAAACTGCTTCAAGACACTTCTGAAGATGACTTATATGAACAGTCTATCAACCGTCTTGAAGAACTTATAAGAATGGGAACCTGTGCTTTTGAAATTAAAACAGGCTATGGTTTAACCGTTGAAGCAGAATTAAAAATGCTCCGTGTTATAAAGCGTATAAAACAAGAAAGTCTGGCTAAAATTACTCCTACACTTTTAGCTGCTCATGCCATTCCTGCTGAATATAAAGACAAAAAAGACGAGTATATCAAGCTCATTACTGAAAAGCTTATTCCAAAAGCTTCAAAATTAAATATTAGCCATTACATTGATGTATTTTGTGAGAAAGGTTATTTTGATATTGAAGACACCGAAGCCATTTTAAAAGCTGCTGCTAAGTATAATATGAGACCAAAACTTCATGTCAATCAGTTTAATATTCTTGGAGGTGTTGGTCTTGGTGTAAAGTACAATGCTTTATCTGTAGATCACCTTGAAGAATTGAATGATGACGATATAAAAGCTCTAAACAATTCTGAAACTATGCCAGTAGCATTACCTGGTTGTTCCTATTTCTTAAGTATTCCGTATACACCTGCTAGAAAAATAATTGATGCCGGATTACCACTAGCCATTGCTACAGATTATAATCCTGGCTCTGCTCCTAGCGGAAATATGAATTTTATTGTAAGCGCAGCATGTGTGAAATTAAAAATGACACCCGAAGAAGCTATTAACGCTGCAACCATAAATGGCGCGTATGCCATGGGAATTAGCAGTATGTACGGTAGTATTACCAGAGGAAAAAAAGCAAATCTTATTATTACTAAACCATTAAGTGATTATAGTGAAATACCTTACGCTTTTGCTCACGATCCTATTGAGCAAGTGATAATTAATGGGCAATTAAAAGACATAAAAAATCCGGAAGAAAACTTCCGGATTTAACTATCAATCAATCAATCTTTGAAATCTTATTTCAGAGTGAACTCTGATGTAGAAATCAGTTCTTTATCATTAAAAACGTTGACTTGGTAACGTCCTTTTTCAAAATCTGAATCTTCAGACTGTGCTATATACTCACAGATATTAAGGTTTCTGTTTTCGTAATTGAAACGGCTAATTAAACTGTAGTTTAACACTTGGTCTTCAAATTGTACTTGCTCATTAGAACCTAAAACATTGTTTTTAGGATCTATTACCTGTACATATAACTCTTTGTCACCCGCTTCAGTTAAAGTGTTTTTAGCAACTGTAAAACAGATTTTAATTTTATCGCTTCTACCTGCTCTTTCAGTTGGGATTTGTCTTCCGCTACGTCTTTCAATAACACCCATACCTTTAAGACCTACCGTTTGTAGAGCTGCAGCATCTTCTACAACATTTGCCAATTCTGTATTTTGCACTAATAAAGAATCAGTAAATACTGTACGCTCGGCAAGTTGTACTTGTGTACTATCTAAAGATGTCGCCAAATATTCGTTTTCTACTTTTAGACGATCATTTTCGGCTAACAACTCGTCCATTTCTTCTTGTAATGCTAAGAATTTCTTTTTGTATCTCCACAGACTGTTTACACTATTCTGTGATACTTTAAGAGAATCCATTAAACCTTGAATACGATCTCTTGCCTCAATTAAATCCTGATCTTTAACCTCACTGGCCGCAATAGCTTCGTCGTATTGACTTCTAATATTGCTGTAATCATTCATTAATTGTTCCTTCTCTGTAATGTAAGCTTTTTCTTCTTCCTTTTTTTCAGTATACAGTTTAGAAGCATAGAAAGCAGTTCCTAAAAATAATACCAATAGAATACCTAATCCTACCTTAAGACCGATGCTAGTTTTTTGTGAACCTTCCATAAAATTTGTGTTTAAGTTATTTGTTAATTCTTGTTTTATTAATCTATTTTAAAGGTTAAAATTTTTAAATAAAGCTGTACTTTTATTTCAATCTTTAATTAAACATCCAAATGCAAAATCTCGTTTTATTTACTTCAAAAGATCACGATACACTTTTAAAGCTTCGTAAAGGAGAATCAAAATTTGGAGAACATATTCAGTTAATATCTAACCTCACTAACATATACGATGATATTACCAATTTAGATGTTGACTATATTATTTTTGGTATTTCTGAAGACATTGGAGTTTATGCAAATTACGGACAAACAGGCACTTACAAAGCTTGGGAGGCTGTAGTAAAAGTTTTGTTAAATATTCAAAATAATAGCTTTACCAACCCAAAACGGGTTTTAATTTTAGGACATTTAGAATATTCTGAAGCCAGAGAAATCGTTAATCAAAAACCATCAAAAAAGAATATTGCTAAGGCCAGAACACTTGTTGAAGCTATTGATAAGGATGTGACACATTTAGTTTCCTCGATTGTTAAAGCAGGTAAAACACCTATTATTATTGGTGGTGGACACAATAATGCTTACGGAAACATAAAGGGCTTAGCACTGGCTAAAAATGACAGAGTAAATGTTGTTAACTTTGATGCACATACCGATTTTAGAGCTGAAGAAGGAAGACATAGTGGAAATGGCTTTAGCTATACGTATGCCGAAGGGTTTTTAAAAAATTATTTCATTTTTGGTTTGCATGAAAACTACACTTCAGACAAGCTCTTCAAGACACTTAATAAAGTAAAAGCTATAAAATACAACACTTACGAAGCACTGGAAGTTAGAAACGAATTAGACTACAATACTGAATTAGAACGTGGTCTTAGTCATGTGTCTTCTAAAGCTTTTGGTATAGAGATAGACTGCGATGCTATAGAAAATATACCAAGTAGTGCGGCTTCACCAAGCGGATTTAGTGTAAAACAAGCAAGACAATTTGTTCACTATTTTGCTAAGCACAAAAATGCAAAATATTTACACATATGTGAAGCTGCTCCAACAAAAAAAACTGAGACAAAAGTAGGCAAACTCATTACCTACCTAATTACTGATTTTATTAGAGCTAATGGACATTAGAATTGTAGAATACAAGTCTGAATATGCTAAAAGTTTCTACGAATTAAATATTGAGTGGTTAAAAACCTTTTTCTATGTAGAACCTTTTGATGAGGAGGTGCTCAGTCAACCAGAAAAATACATAATAAATAAAGGTGGTTATATTTTCTTTGCTCTAATAGATAAAATTGTTGTTGGAACAGTAGCGCTTATGCCAACTGGAGAAGATGGTATTTTAGAATTGACTAAAATGGCTGTTTTACCAGAAGTTCGTGGACATAAAATAGGCCAGAAACTACTACAGTATTGCATAGACTTTGGGAAGTTACAGCAATTAAAAGCGCTTCTACTCTACTCTAGTACTAAGTTAGAGAATGCTATTTATCTCTATAGAAAATATGGTTTTAAAGAGTTAAAACTAGAACCGAATAGCCCTTACAAACGTTCAGATATAAAGATGTTGCTAGAATTTTAAAGCTTAAAATGAGACTTTAAATAATCAAAAGCGCCATTGATATCATCAAAAATATGTGCTTCTGAAATTAAATCCGGAACAATGTCTATTGACACTAATTTGTCTTTTGGCTGTTCTTGTACTGCTGTCAACAATACCTGAACTCCGCGTTGCTCTAAATCTAAAACTGCATTTTCCAAAGCATATAATCCAGACTGGTCTATATAAGGAACACGATCCATACGTATAATTAGTGCCTTAACTTGTTCTGGTATATTTTTTATTTCATCTTGAAAGTGTGATGTAAAACCAAAAAACAAAGGTCCATACAAGTGTTTGATGTAAACTTTATCTTTATAAGTTTCATAAAATTCTTTTTCGTCTTGCCATGGTTTTTCACCATCAAAACCAGCAATGGTACCAACTTCCATGCCTTTTTCTCCAATATCACTGGCGCGTTTCATAAATAATAGAGAAGCCAACAATAACCCAATACCAACAGCTTGTATTAAACTACCAAATGTGGTAATTAATAGTACAATGATTAAAACTACAGCATCTGCTCTTGGCACTACCAATAAATGCTTTAGACCTTTAGTATCAATAATTTTAAACGCTATTGGAATTAATAAACCAGCCAAAACCGATAACGGAATAAAGGCAGCTAATTTGCCCAAACCTAGCAATACAGCCAATAAAAATAAGCCATGTATCGCTCCTGATAATCGTGTTCGTCCACCAGAATTAATATTAATCACGGTTCCTTTTGTAGCTCCTGCACCAGGAATACCACCAAAAATAGCTGCAATAGAGTTCCCTATACCTTGACCAATTAACTCTCTGTTACTGTTATGCTTTGTTTTGGTCATATTATCTGCAATTACAGAAGTTAACAAGGAGTCTATAGAACCCAAAACTGCCAAAACTAGGGCATATTCTAAAATAATACTATAGGCACTTGCTTCTACAGAAAACAATCCTGACACTTGCAAACTTGGTAAACCTGATGGTATTTCTCCAATAATTGGTACATCCCATTTTAAAAAATAACTCGCTACCGAAGCCAATATTAAAGCTACCAAAGCACTTGGAATAGCTTTGGTTATATAAGGAAATACTAAATACACTACAATTGTGAATGTTCCTAAAGCTACCGCTTGCCAATTAAAATCAGAGAACAATCTAGGCAAATCCTGCATTACTAACCATGTTGATTTTTCAGAACCTAAACCTGCAAAAGGGAATAATTGAAGTATAATAATGATGAGTCCTACTCCACTCATAAAACCAGAAACTACAGGGTACGGAAAATACTTTACATAACCTGCAATATTGATAAGCCCAAATACAATCTGAAAAATTCCGCCTAATAAAAATGTAAGAATAACAATAGGCATAGCGGCTTCAAGACTTCCTGTAATTTCAATGGCAGCTGCAACCAATGCAGCAGATACAACAGTCATTGGACCAGTTGGTCCACTGGCTTGCGTTGTTGTACCACCAAAAATAGCTGCAAAAATACCAACAGCAATAGCACCATAGAGTCCTGCAATAGCTCCTAATCCAGATTGCACACCAAATGCTAAAGCCAATGGCAAGGCTACAACGCCTGCAACTAAGCCACCTGTTAAATCTCCTTTTAAATTTTTAAAATCGTAGAATTTTGAACTCATATGTTGGGTTTATTTTTGAATCATAAAGATAAAACAATCATTAAATTTTGAAAACCTCTTTAAACTATTCATTGTTATTTAACCTTCTTTTTAAATCTCTTTCAATGGTATGTCCTAACTGATGATAAAAATCCGAATACATTCTATTATTATAAAATAATGTGCTATCTAACTTAACTAATTCTTCATGTTGCATATTAATTCTTGGAATATAAATACTGTCAACATTTAGACTAAAATCATCTAATAGTCCATAGTATTTTTTCTTTCTTTCAATCTTAATCCAATCAAATTTTTTAGCGTATTGTCTTAGTATTTGAATAATAAAAGCTCTAGAAGGATTTCTGTAGTTTCCATTATAGATGGTTTCATCAAAAACACCCTTGACATACTTATATAAACTTGGTTTATCTGAACGGTTTACTTCATTAATAACCTTATGCACCAAAACAGAAAACCAGTCTTTATCAAGATGTAAATCAACAACTCTCAATTCATAATCTATAGACTCTCGTTTTATTAGATTAAATAAATAGTGATGCTTTTTTTTAGTTTGATAAATATCGATAACACCTTTATTTATGTGATTTAGAATAGTCAACCGAATAGTTGATATGGTATGAAAATCCCAGTTAAAATTTTCGGAAAATGCTAAACCATTATACTTTAGTCTTGGATACTTACCTATAACATAAAGCCCAATATCATCACAATGAAAAGACTCAAAATCAATTTCTACTTTTGCTTCAGAAATTTTAAAAATTTTGTAAAAAGACAATTCTTACTTATATATTAGTTACTTATAGCCTTTAAAGAATCTATTTGTCGTTGCAAAGCATCTATCATTTCAGAGTTTTCATTGACTTTTGGAATGGTTTTTAAAGAGTCTATTTGCATCTGCATTAAATCTTCATCCTTTGGCTGCTCTTGGAAGTAATACCCAATGCCTTCACTAGATCTCCAAGCTTCATTTAGTTGGTTGTAAACTGTTTCATCCCAAGAACTTGGATGTTTTACATCTATCCAGATAACATCACGATACTCACTATCTATCAAAACTAAATCTGGTGTTGCAGAACCATCGAATTGTTGTGAATTTGTATCACTTATTGAAGAAATTGTTCCTAAAAAGAACATGCGCTTCCTGCCTGCAATATCTTTTATGTAAGGTCTAAATTCAACTGGAGTGCTTGCGTTCCAATCGTATTCTTTTCGAGATTCCTTAACTTTTAATGGCATTGCAGAAACACCTGCATAACCTTGTTTTTTGGTTGCATGATCGTAGTAATACAACTTATCTGTTCCGTCTGCTGGAACAAACACACTATAGCTTAAACTTGTGCGCTCTTCACCTACTGGTTCTAAACCAAACCAATGATATAAACCGCTATACGCATCAGAATTACTTCCAGCAAAATCAAAATCCGTAACATAAGGTTGCTGATTTTGATCCTTTGGCATCAATGGAATCTTAACTGCAGTTTCCATATTCCAAGGTAATGGATCGCTAAAACCTCCTAAAAACTTTAAAGACTCAGCTTGTAACTGCGATACACTCTCTGCCAAAGTATTCTGCTTTTGTAAAAACTTGTAGTTCTTAATTTCATCAGGACTCACAAAAGTTCCCTTTCCGATGGTGATGCGCTCTATATAATCATTAAAATCGTGCTCACCATTTTCAATAATCATTACTCCACCAAATGTTGGGTATGGAAAGAAAAAGCCTTTCCACTTTATTAGGCTGACTACTTGTACCCAATTACCTTGATCGTCTTTCATGTAAAACGTATCGCTTGGTTCATAATTGAATAACATCCAAGGATTAAAACGCTGAACTACTGCATTGTAAGTGTTTCTGCTGAACTTTAAAGATTCGCCTATTGAAAAGGTAACATCGATTCTATTTTCGTTTGAAAACCTTGGAAAAGGTGTTGTACTACTTACCGCAAAAACTTCTTCAGTATTATCGCTTATGCGTTGCATTATGTACTTTTCACTTGGCTGTATCGCCATAGTCCATTTATTCTCAGTCCCTATTCTTACCAAATGAGGTAGCGATACATCTTTGGTCTCACCTACACTCTCATTAGCCATTGAAAATATGTTTCTTAATGGCTGAATACGTTCGTTTTGTGTTAATGGCAACTCATCAATTTCAACTTTATTAAGACTATTGAATACGTTGTACGTCTTCATATAATCATACAAACCTTGATTCCAGCCTAAGAAATAAAGCAGTCCAAAAAACACAATGAGAATACCCAAAATACCAAGTCGACCGCCTGTACTTGCTGTTTTTCTGAACTTTCTTAATCCTAAAACCAAAATAATGACACTCAGTAGAATTACAAAAATGTATTTTCTAAAGAACAATAACACTGGTTGATAATCGTCTCTAAAAAAGAAAAGTAAAATAAGCAGTAACAAACCCAAAAAGATGGTTATTCGTTTTTGCTTTGCTCCTTTATTCCAATAGTTTTTTATCATGATATGTTTTTGTCATTCTGAACTTGTTTCAGAATCTATTTATTTCTAACTTGTTTTCTTTAATGAGAGATCCTGCGTTACATTAGGCCCTTATCTTTCAAGCGGTCACGTGCTGATTTTTGTTCTGCTTTAGGCTCTGGCTCTTTTGGAATTTTTTTTTTAGCTTCCTCTACTGCTTTATTATCCTTGTGTTTTAAATCTTCAATAAGGTGTTTTCCTTTCTCAACAGCATCTTCGACAAAATCACCTAGAGAATCACTTTTCTCTTCTACAACCTCCGTAGTTTTAATTACAAAATTGGCTAGATATGTACCTAATAATGTTCCTGTTGCAAAGGTTGCAAAGCCAGATAATGCAAAGTAATTTGAAAAGATTTCTATTGGTGTTAAAAACTGTAATACCAATCCTAATACTAACAAAGTAATTACTACAAAAAGCAATCTTGGAATAAATGGTTGCTTGTAAATAAATCCTTTGGGATTATCAGCGCTCATTTGTAACTCTTTACTGTTTAGCATTTTATTAAAAAAGCGGTATACTCCATTTCCGTTAGACTCTCTCCAATACAGAAAGATGCCAAATAGTATTGCCGAAACGAAAATGATTATGTCCATTCCTAATCCCATGATATTCTTTTTAAGGTTCCTATAAAATTAGTCTAAAAAACTTAAATATTGTTACTAATGGTCTCAATCACCCAATCCTGAAAAGACGAATCCCAAGTCTCATAATTCTTGTAAAACTGCTCTTTATCGTACCAATACAAGAAGAGCACATCTTTTGGAGCGATATTAATTAATAACTTATGAATTAAATCCCGATGCTCAGAAGATAATGATGAATGTGGTTGATGTAATGCAAAATACATGGACTGATCTACCATATCTTCTATCTTATAGGCATTACTACGTTCTAGTTTTTCCAAATACAGCTCCACTCCCATTACCTGCTTTCTGGCATCAATATTGATTTTATTGAGATAACTTTTAAACAGTGCTTTACTATCTAGAATCTCTTTAATAGGATGTTCTGGCTGTTCTAATTTGTTGTACAATTCAAACTTCTTTATACGATCATAATTTGGGGTTGTTACCATATATTCTAAATCGCACTCAATAATGATGTGGCTTTTTAGCTTTTCAACTAGTTCTGGTTGATCTATATAATATATCAACACATCATGAATGGTATCTTTTATGGCTTCTTTGTAGGAGTCTTCATTTTCAAAAACCACAATGGTTTGAATGAAATCTCTTAACAAGTAAACACCTCCAAAAGCACGTGTATAAAAAGAACCTGTAGTATAATGCAACGGATAAAGATTAAGATCTCTATTGCGTAAATCTCCATAGGTCTTTGCAGAATCTAGCAACTCTTTATGAATGTCTTCGTCTATAAAGTTGTTACCTGTTCTAAATTTATCTACAAGTTGAAGTTGTTCTTTTTGCTTCTCTTCAAGATTATCAATGAGTCTAAAACTAATACTTACATCGTCGTATTTTAAAATATCTAAAGGCTCATAAAACACATCAATATCCTGATCAAAATCAATACAAATAGCAGAATCTCTGGTAATATCATTGATTTTGCTACCATGCGTTCTAAAGATGTGTTGCATCATGTCTCTATCGAAAGAATGAAATGGTAAATGCACAGGCTTTCCTTTTTGTAAAGGGGAAATAATAATGCCTTGTGGGTTTGCACCTCCATGATTGAGATAATGTACATTTTTCTTCTCTTCGGCAATTTCAGGACTCCAACCTATACCATCTATAGAAAAGGATGTGAGCTTGGTTTCCTTAAAGCCAAGTGTTTTTAAACATTTATTATAGCGTTCTACCAGCTTACCACTAACTGGTATAAGTTCGCTTCTGTATAGATTTGCTTGTTTTAGTTTGTTCATTGCATTGCTGCCTTTCGACTACGCTCAAGATGAACTTAAGCGATAATCTTTTTGTTTTTGAGATTCCTGCCTACGCAGGAATTAATTTATTTAGTTGTGCATGCTGCAATAACATAATTGTTTTTGCATCTATAATCTCTCCATTTGCCATCATTTCTAATGCTTTTACAAATGGTATCTCAAATACTTCAATATCTTCATTAAGGCTCTCTAAGCCACCACCTTCATTGATTTTCATTTTGTCTGAATATTCACCAACAAAACACGTAAACCGTTCTGTACTTCCGCCTGGTGTTGCAAATGCACTATACACATTTTTAAGTTCAGGAATCTTATAGCCTGTTTCTTCTAATATTTCTCTTTTCATGGCGTCCTCTGCTGAAGTATCATCATCTTCTAACATTCCTGCAGGTACTTCTAATAAAAAACCATCTTCTACTCCATTCATATAAGCTGGTAAACGAAATTGCTTTACCAAAATAACGGTTTGCTTTTCGACATTATACAACAAGGCTGCTGCTGCATTACCACGCTCTAAAACTTCCCATTTGTTTTCAACCCAATTACCATCTTTTAGTTGATAATTGAATTTTACTTGAGATAAAGTAAAGTACTTATCTGAAAGAATGGTACGGTTGATATTTTTGATGCGTTTGGTCATAACATTACAGTAAGAACTTTATAAAACCAAGAACTGCGATTATAATTAGAACAGAGACAATACTAAAAATTTTGATTTCTCTTTTGCGTTGCTTTTTTGCATTTATTTGTATTTGTTCTTTAATTCTTAAAAGCTCTTCTTCTGGTACTGTTTTAAATTTTGGTTTTTCTTTTACTTCAGAAGAATAAATTCCTTCTCTATTGTTTTGCTTAAACTTATCACGATTAGATGGACGCTGTGCTCGGTTTTGTTTCATCCGATTTATCATATCCAAAACATGTCCTGCGCCTAATCCCATTATTTTCTATTCTAATAACAATTCATTTATAATTTAGATTCCTGCCTTCGTCAGGAATATGACAACTAAAGACTCTTAATTCTCTTTCCCAAAACGTTCTCTCGCTTCCGTTTCAATATTTAACTGATTGATTCTGGCATCAACTTTTCGTTTAAAGTCGGTATCTGCAATCGTTGCTACATTATCTAGATATCTTACTACTTCTTGTCTTCTTATGTCACTAAAATCTAAGCCTTTCATGTTGGCACGCATCAACTCTTGAAGCATACCGAATTTGGTATCATAATCTTTTTTGAAATACACTTCAGGATTATTGAACCAATCGTCTTCTAAGTCGAAATCCGTTAAACGTAACGAGACGGCTTTTTGAATATTTCGCACATCTCGTGATGAAAAGAATGGAAATATCTTCTGTATTTCTGTATATAAATGCGCATAAAACATATGCTCATTGTCTTTGTATTTACTCGATACTTTCTCAAATGTATCTAATACACGATCTTCGGTTGGCTTGTCTATTTTATCTAATATTTCCCCTAAATTCTTAGCTACTTTCTGTGCATCAAGATACTTATAATCGCTAGGATTTTTCATATTGATGAAATCTGGCATGGTATCTTCGAGCTTTTTCCACCATAGGTAATCCTGATCCACAAAGTCATTTTCGTTACGAGCTCCATCGATTTTAAATCTCCCTTGTACACGAGAAATTACAGCCTTATCCAACATTTCTGGTAAGTTGGTAAATAAACCAATAGAACTGTTACCATAATTAACAGCATAAGCACCTTCGGTATATCTAAGAAATACACCAATCACTTCCTTAACACCAGCTGAAACGCCTTGTGTGGTACGCTCTTGTAGATTATTTTCAGCATCATCAATTGGCGCAAAAATAAGACGTGTAGGATCTTGCAAGGGTTTCATCCACTCTACCATTTTCTCTGCAGAACCTCCTTGAAAGGTTGAAATTAAAGTATCTGGCATTGGATGAAATAAGAATGGAATATTTAAATTTTCGCTATGTTCTTTTAATCGCGTAGCAATAGCTGCAATGAGCATACTTTTTCCTGTTCCTGGGATTCCATACCCCATAAATACTGGCATAAAACCACCCAATTCTTGAAATGGATTCTTCTTAGCTTCAAAATCATAGCTTAATAAACGTTCCGTTAATCGTCTCGAAAAATGTTTGGCATCTTTGTTTCCAACAATTTGTTCAAACTGAATTTTATTAAACTCTACACTTACTGCTGTACCAGCAAAAACGTTGTTCCAACCATCAATCGTAAAGTCTGAATGTTCTAACTTAAACGAACGATCTTCAATCGTATCGGTATATTCTAAAGTACTTTTTCTTAGTTGAATTTCATCTATAAGTGCTTCAAAATAAACAACTGTAAAATCGATAACATCCTTGTCTGTTTTGATGATGTCGGGATGTCCTAAATACTTATCGTAATAAAATAGTTGGCACGAAATTCCTTTTAAAGGCGATAAAAAAGATACTTCTGGGATTCCTGCAAACTTCTGCTTCATTACAGATAAATCGTCCGACGCATGCGGTTTTAAATCGTGTAATATTTTATACGCTGTAGCAAACAACATAAAGGCTGTTGCTGTGAGCATTTTACTTTCGTACTCACGTTTTCCTGAGTTATCTAAAGCCGATTTATTTTCACTTAGAGTTGATAAACCTGAAGCATCATAATAACTATCCTTTACCCATATACCAAGTGTAATACCTTCTTGTACAGCATATAATGTTTGATTAAGAAATAAAGGAATTGCAACCGACTCTGGTAATAATTTCTTTTTTAAGCTTAAAATGGTTTTTGAAACTGAAGTTACAGAAACATTACTGCCATTGTTAGCACGAGATAGATACAACAAAATAGATTCATCCTTACCATCGTTGTCTCGATTCTTGGCACGTTGACTTTGCTCCCATTGAATAGATTTTAGGTAAGAGGTTGCTTCATCTCGAAGCATGTTGAGTTCATTTTGTTTTATAGGAAATGTTGAGTTGTGTTGCATATTTTTAGTTGTAAGTATAAAGTGATAAGTAAAAAAATTCTACTTTCCCTAAATCTATTCCCAAGAATCAAAAAATTCTGTAATGTCTACACCTTCATTGTCAATATAAATATTATCCCAATAAAGATTAGAATCAGTTTTTATAAATACTCGATAATAACCTGTGTTATACCCTTCTAGATTTAATGTTATATTATTACTTGATAAATTATTGAATGATATAAGCGAGGCTTCAGAAACTTCTTCAATTGAGTAGGTTGTATTTGTTAACAATTCTTCAAAATCTACATTTTGAAAACTATTTTTTTTTGAAACCGCTTCGATTAAATAAATATCTGAAATAACTTCCTCTGTCTGTGTTAGTTCAATACTTAGTGCATTTATTACAGGATTAGGATATGCAATAATAGATGTCGAAGTAAAATTTAACGGCATTCTTGTATTTGGATTGCCCAAAAGAAAACCTTCGCTGAAATTTGAAGATTTTGCAACAAGTCCTGTAACTATGTAAATATCTGTTGCACTGTTGTCTCCTTCATCATCATTAGAACAGGACAGAATAAAAAATGTTAATAGTAAAATAAATAAATATGATATTTTTAATTTCATTTTTCAATTTTTAAATCAGAAACCTGAACTGGCGGAATTGCCAACTTATTCATAATCTCTGGTGTTTTATTGTATAATAATTGTATGATTCTATGCGGCGCAAAAACATAACGCTGTCTAAATGGACTTGCCCATTTCTGAAAGGTTTGTTTGCTAAAAAAGCTACCTTCTTTAAATTCGCTTTTTGATACAAGTTCATCTACCTTAAACGAAACTACATAAGATTCTAACGGAATTGTTTTCTTAGCAATACCATCTAAAATAGCATGTGTTATTTCGTTTTCATCTTTTGCAAACACATTATGAATTGGGCCCAAATCTATGCGCTTAATGAGTTTTGGTAAAACCTTTGGTAAACGCTTGTCTATGGCATAAGCCATAGTGTCTAAATTCATCTCACGATCTGATGTATTCTTTAAAACCGAATAAATTTCGTCTTTGTAACCATTAACATCCCTTCCATCGTAATTAAAGTACATGTAACACACAAAAGGTCTGTTGTGGGTAACATCATAAAAACTCCAACTTACCAAATGTTCTGCTGGTGAGCCTTGAGGTGCAGCTATAATCTTGCCTTGTACAAAACGATTGAAAATATACTCCTTCTTTGCAGATGAATAATACACTATCGAAGCTGCTTGAAACAATTTACGTTTAGAAATTGGTTCTTTCTTTCTCATTAATGTATCTAGAAACTCATCTTTAAGAACATCAATATTTGTGAGCTTAGTTAAATACTCTTCTCTCAATTCTAGATCATTAAAGAGATATCTAAATTCCAGATAATTAGGAAAACTAGAATCGGTAAGATCTACCTTCATGTTTTCCTCGTCGTCATACATGTATTTTACTCGCATGGCTTCAATAGAATACAACAACAAGTCTGTATACTGTTTAAACAATAATATTTCCTGTTGATTAAGTATTTGCTTGGCCTGAACTGCGGTAATTAATTCCTTGAGCGTAAAATCTATCATTTTGTGATAAAATACGTACTGCTCTTTAGAATCTAATACTGCGGAATCTAAGGGAGTTACAATCATGTTTTAGTAACAAGTATTTAAGTACAAAGTATAAAGTAACAAGCCTTATCAGAAACTTTAAATTAGCGACTTGTTACTTTATACTTATCATAGATTTACCCAAGTAAATCATCTTCATTAGCTTCTGGTTTTGGATCACTTGCTGGCTCACCATCATCTGAAGGTGCATTAGAATCTGCACTATAATATTCATCAAAAATGGCTTTCATATCTATACCATAGCGGTCTGCAAAGTTTTTCTGTATTTCAGCATCTTTAGATCTAATATCTTTAAGCGCTTCTGCATAACTACCGTAAATACCTTGCATTACTTTTTCGTGTACTGGAATATTATCCATCATTTCTTGACGTGCTTTAGCACTAGCCGTATGCATTGCTGCCAAAGTTTCACCGATATGTTCATCGGTTTTAACACCTAAGTGCTCTAAAATAGCTGCAAATTCTTGATCTGTACGTGCTTTCAAAGCCACTACATAACCATCGTAATATTTTAAACGCTCATCGGTATCAGATTTTAACTTAGCACGATGCGTTTGAAGGTTACTACGTAAAGACGTTAATACTTTTATAGTAAGGTTATGCTTATGCACAAAACTATCTTTTGAAGCCGCTAATGTGGTGTATGCATTTTTAAGCCCTTCTAGCTCCTCAACCTTTTGCTCTAAAGCCGTTACTTTTTCTAAGGCTTCTGAGTATTCTGGAGATTGTTTATCTGCGACTTCTTCTAAAGCTTGTCTTGCTTGCTTTAGTAAAGCATATTGCTCTTCGAGCTTAGCTTCAACCTCCTCTTTCTTTTTAAGCGCCTTAGTATGGTTATCGCTGGCCTCTACAATAGCAGATTTTAAGCTTTCCTCAACTTCTTTAATTTCGAGTTCTCTGTCTTTTAGACGCTTAATTGCAGCTTGACTCTTAAATGACAATTCGTTTAACAAGGTCTGTACATCTGCGGTTTCTATACGTTGCTGAAACATAGCCTTGGCTTTATTATCAGCACCATCACGTTGTTTTTGTGCTTCAGCTAATTCGTCTTCAGCCTTTTTAATTTTAGATTTTCTTCCCCAAAGGTTATTCCACCAAGTATCTGGTTTTGCTTTAGCATCTTCAAGTTCAACTCTAGCACGTTCTAGACGTTTTACAGCATCATCAATAATCTTTTGCTCAGCCGCATTTAATGCTGAAAAACCTTCGAACATAATACCAACTTCATCCTGGTAATCTGTTAAGTCCTTAATAGCATCAAGAAGAGTTGTTCTATCCTTCTCTGCCATATCTACAACATTATCTAAAGTAGCATTTAAGATTTTCTGACGACTTTCAGGATCATCTTCTTGCGCCAACTTAGACTTCATTTGGTCTATGGCTTTTCCCCAATTTACATCTACTTTTTCAGGTTTCTCTTGTGAGTTGGTTTCTAATAAATCAAAATCATCAGACATGTTGTATCGTATTATTTAGTTGAACAATTTTTAGGATAAGCAATTTCGGTATTTTTTTAAGACTATAAAAACTTTACCATCAAATTATAAGTAGCTTATGTTATAAAAATGTTACAAAATTTCAGTTACCGCTATTTGTTGAATATCTTTATAAAAAATCAACATCTATGAAAGTTTTAAAAATCACATTTATTATTGCATTATCGATAACAGTCTTAGGTTGTAAAAATGAAAAAAAAGAGACCGAACTTGCTGTTGATGGCACAAATGAAGTCTTTGAAGAAAGTGTTAAAGTAATTCCCATAACACATGGCACACTTGTACTAGAATCAAAATCTGAAGTCATTTATGTAGATCCAACTGGTGGCTCTGAAGCTTTTAAGGGGCAGAAATCTCCAACTTTAGTCCTAATTACCGATATACATGGAGATCATTTAAGCACCTCTACCTTGGAAGCTTTAAATCTAATAGACGTAACTATTATAGCACCTAAAGCAGTTACTGATAAAATACCAAGTACAGTGAGTAATAATATTATTACACTTAATAATAATGAAACTACAAAACATAATGCTATTAATATTGAAGCAATACCTATGTACAATTTGAGGGAGGAAGCACTAAAGTTTCATACCAAAGGAAGAGGCAATGGTTATGTATTGGCTATTAATAATGAACGCATATATATTTCGGGAGATACAGAAGATATTCCTGAAATGCGCAACTTAAAAAATATAGACAAAGCTTTTGTTTGCATGAATTTGCCCTACACCATGACTGTAAAGAGCGCAGCTAGTGCAGTTTAGACTTTAAACCAAAAACTGTATTTCCATACCACTACAGAGGCACTGATGGATTAAGTGATGTGAATTTATTCAAGACAATTGTTAATGATTCAATTAAATCTATTAAAGTGGAACTTTTGAATTGGTATAATTAGAATTTCTAAATTAAATTTTTGAATTGTTAACAACTTTTTGAAAGCCAGATTTAAGCCGAAAACACTGCTATTCACCGAAGATTTAACCCGTTTTAACGATGATTTTACTTGGCTCAAAACTGTAAATTATTTAAAATTAGGTATTTGGGTGATGTTTTTTTTCTATATTAGCAAAGTAGAACCCAAATCTAATCGTATTAACCATGCTTAACAAACTGTTCTCCAAAACTTTATTAGTAACTACGACTCAGCTTACAATGATTCTTATTGCCGTAGCATCTATATTCCTTGTTTTCATCATTATTGCTATAGTTAAAATGTATAAATTGAAAGCAGAAAATAAGAAATTAATGGAAACTAATGCTTTTAAAGATCTAGATGAATCTTATAAAGATTTTACAGGTGGTCACCTTTATGGTGATAATTAAAATCTATGAGTTATCTTTTGTTAATTCCGTTTTTTCTAGTTTTTATCATTTTTTGTGTGTCTTTTAAATCAGATTTAAATGCTCAAGAATATGATAATAAGATTAATGATGAGCTTAAAACTTTTGACTATAATTATAAAGAAATTCAAAGTCTAGAAGACGATGAGAACTTTTACAAACTAAATAACAATCACTTATACCAATAAAAAAGCCAGCAAATGCTGGCTTTTTTTGTATTAATAATTTATCAATAAGCTACCTTACTAACTTTTTATATTTGATTCGTTTTGGCATTAAATCTCCACCAAGGCGCTTCTTTTTATTCTCTTCGTAATCACTAAATCCACCTTCAAAGAAATAAACTTGAGAATCACCTTCAAAAGCTAAAATGTGCGTACATATACGATCTAAGAACCATCTATCGTGACTGATGACTACAGCACAACCAGCAAAGTTTTCTAAACCTTCTTCAAGGGCACGTAATGTATTAACATCAAGATCATTAGTAGGTTCATCTAAAAGTAACACATTACCTTCTTCTTTTAAAGTCATTGCTAAATGAAGTCGGTTTCTTTCACCACCAGAAAGTAACTTAACTTTTTTGTTTTGTTCACTCCCTGAGAAGTTAAAACGACTTAAATAAGCTCTAGAGTTTACTTGACGTCCACCCATCATTACCAACTCTTGCTCATCACTAAAGTTTTGCCAGATTGTTTTCTCTGGATCTATATTTGAGTGACTTTGATCTACATAAGCAATCTTAGCAGTATCACCTACCTTAAACTCCCCTTTATCTGGTGTTTCTTCTCCCATTATCATTCTAAAAATGGTAGTTTTACCAGCACCATTTGGCCCAATTACACCAACAATACCTGCTTGTGGTAAATTGAAGTTCAGGTCTTCATACAGCAACTTATCGCCATAAGCCTTACTTACACCAACAGCTTCAATAACATTTGTTCCCAATCTAGGTCCATTTGGTATATATATTTCAAGTTTTTCATCAAGTTGTTTTTGATCTTGACTCATTAACTTATCGTAATTCTTCAAACGTGCTTTTTGCTTAGTTTGGCGCCCTTTTGCTCCTTGTCTTACCCATTCCAACTCTCGTTCTAACGTTTTTTGACGTTTAGAAGCGGATTTACTTTCTTGTGCTAAACGCTTAGACTTTTGATCTAACCAAGATGAGTAATTTCCTTTCCATGGAATACCTTCACCTCTATCGAGTTCCAAAATCCATCCTGCCACATTATCTAAAAAATATCTATCGTGCGTTACAGCAATAACAGTTCCTTTATATTGCGCCAAGTGATGCTCTAACCAATGTACAGACTCCGCATCTAAGTGGTTTGTTGGCTCATCTAACAGTAACACATCAGGCTCTTGTAAAAGTAAACGACAAAGTGCCACTCTACGACGCTCACCACCAGATAACACACCAATTTTTTTATCGCCTTCTGGTGTTCGTAGGGCATCCATTGCTATTTCTAACTTGGTGTCTAGTTCCCAAGCGTTTGTAGCATCTATTTGATCTTGTAATTCAGCCTGACGGTTCATAAGCTTCTCCATTTTATCAGGATTGCTGTAAACTTCTTCTAAACCAAACTGATCGTTAATGCTATTATATTCATCAAGAATTGCAACCACTTCAGCAGCACCTTCCTTAACAACTTCCATTACTGTTTTTTCATCATCTAGTTGTGGCTCTTGCTCAAGATAACCAACAGTATATCCTGGTTTAAAAACTACATCCCCTTGATAATTTTTGTCAACACCTGCAATAATCTTTAATAATGTAGATTTACCAGAACCGTTAAGACCTAGAATACCAATCTTGGCACCATAGAAAAAACTTAAGTATATATTTTTTAGAACAGGTGTATTTGCAGACTGAAACGTCTTTGTAACACCAGACATTGAAAATATGATTTGTTTATCATAGCTCATAATTATACTCTTCCTTTTAATGCATTAAATACCCACGCAATAGCAAAAAAGCCTATTCCGACTGCTGCAAATCCCCAACCTGCAACTTCATCATAACGAAATGCCCCAAGTGCTATTAATCCTAGTCCAACAATAATCATAATGGTTGTAGCCCATGCTAAAACCGTGTTTTTATTCATCGCCATAATCTTATTCTTAATTTTAGATAGTTAGTTGAAAGCAAATATCGTTATTTTAAAATAAAAAAGCACCACAAATTGTGGTGCCTTATCAATAATCCAAAGTTCTATTATAGGGTAATCATTGGCACTTCAATAAATAATAATTCTGAGTTTTCGGTTGCATTTATTTCAAAATCAGAAGTTTCAGAAATACCAATTGCATCTCTAGAATTTAAATTAAAATCTGAAATTGAAACGCCTCCACTAATCGTCATAACGTAAACTCCATGATCTTTACTTTTTAAAGCATAAGTAAAAGACTCCCCTTCTTTTAAATCGATACGAGATAGCTTTGCATCTTGATGGATTTTTAAACTGTTCTCGTCTTCATCTTTAAAAGATGTTACTAAAGTTTGAAGCTTTCCTTTTCTGTCAGCTTCACTAAATGTTTTTTGATCGTAACGAGGTTTTACACTTCGTTCTTCTGGAATAATCCATATTTGAAATAAACTCAAGTATTCATCGACAGACCCATTTATCTCTGAGTGCTGCACACCTGTGCCAGCAGACATCACTTGTACTTCACCTGGAACAACCGGTATCCAATCATCTCCCATATTATCTCGATGCTTCAACACTCCTTTTAACGGAATGGTTATAATTTCCATATTATCATGTGGATGCGTACCAAATCCCATTTTTGGTGCAATAATATCATCGTTCAATACTCTCAAGGCACCAAAATGAACTTTTTCAGGGTTATACCAACTTGCAAAACTAAAGGAATGGTTTGCTTGTAGCCATCCATGATTTGCAAATCCTCTATCTTCTGCTTTGTGAATTATTGTTTTCATTTTTCTTTTCCTTTCTTATTATTATCTCAATTTGTCTAGTAAATCGCTTAATTGTTCTGCTTCTTTTTCTGTAATCTCACCCAACCAATCATCATTAAAATCATCTGAAATTTCTTCTAGTAATTCCAATCCCTTTTTAGTTATTTGGACATGAACGACTCTTCTGTCATTTTCACAAGGAATACGTTCTATTAACTCTTTTGCACATAACTTATCGGTAAGTCTTGTAGCGTTGGGCGCACGCTCTATCATTCTATCCTTTACAATTTGCATGGGTAAAGGCTTATTAGCTCCTCTAAGAATTCTAAGAATATTGTATTGCTGAGGGGAAATTCCAAATCCCGCAAAAAATGTATTTTGTTTTGCCGTAATCCAATTAGCTGTGTACAGAATATTTATTAAGGCTTTAGTTTTATTATCCTTAAATTTTGAATTAACATCTTTTGCTATATCCCCCATTTTACAATGCTTTTTGTAGTTTTTCTACCTGTTCTAGAAGCTCTTTATTTAATTCTTCATCGGTAATTTTACCATTTTCAAAATTTGCATCAAATGATGGTAGTGAATATGTCGCTACTATATTTCCATCGTGCCATGGAAATCTTGCCTCCGCAATAGTTAAAACTGTTTGTCCGCCTCTTGCACCAGGTGAAGTAGCCATTAATAACATCGGTTTTTTGAATAGAAAATTACCTTCAATTCTAGTCATCCAATCGAAAAGGTTTTTGAACACCGTTGCATACACACCATTGTGCTCTGCTAACGAAAGTACAATACCATCTGACTCCTTTATTAAGTTCAATAATCTATGTGCGCTTTCTGGAGCTTCATCTAATTCACTTTCTAGATCTACACCGAATAATGGTGCTTTAAAATCATTTAAATCAATTAAGTTCACATCTACATCTTTTAACAATGAAGATGCGTACTTAGCCAACTGTTTGTTTATTGAAGTACTACTGTTACTACCTGCAAATGCTAATATTTTTTTCATTCTGTTTGTTTTTGATAGTACAAATTTAGAAATAATAAATTTATTTTCCAAGGAAAATATTTCCAAGGAAATATAATTAACTTTTCTTTAAGGATATTTAATTTTTCATATAAAACATTATTGTTTTGTAAATTCGTGACGTATAAAATTCATAATACCAAAATAATTACAACTACATATTTATATAAATGGATATAAAATTCAATAAGAACGAAGACCACAATAAACTTCAACTTTCAGATTTAAAGAAACGATTAGCCAAAGTAAAACTTGGCGGTGGCGAAAAGAGTATCGCTAAACATCACAGCAAGGGCAAGATGACAGCCAGAGAGCGTATTAATTATTTGTTAGACCCAAAATCTAAATCTATTGAAATTGGCGCTTTTGCAGGTGAAGACATGTATCCTGAATATGGTGGTTGTCCATCTGGAGGTGTTGTTGTGAAAATTGGATATGTAAAAGGTAAACAATGTATTGTTGTTGCTAATGACGCTACTGTAAAAGCTGGCGCTTGGTTTCCTATTACCGGAAAAAAGAACCTTAGAGCACAAGAAATTGCTATAGAAAACAAACTTCCTATCATTTACCTTGTAGATAGTGCTGGTGTATTTTTACCTATGCAAGACGAAATCTTTCCAGACAAAGAACATTTTGGTCGCATCTTTAGAAATAATGCCGTAATGAGCAGTATGAGTATTACTCAGATAGCTGCTGTTATGGGAAGTTGTGTAGCTGGTGGAGCTTACCTACCAATAATGAGTGATGAAGCTTTGATAGTAGATAAAACCGGAAGCATATTCTTAGCAGGAAGCTATTTAGTAAAGGCTGCCATTGGAGAAACTATTGATAACGAAACTTTAGGAGGAGCCACAACACATTGTGAAATCTCTGGAGTTACCGATTATAAAGCCAAAGATGATAAAGATGCTTTGGACACTATAAAAAATATTGTAGATAAAATTGGTGATTTTGATAAAGCTGGTTTTAACAGAGCTAAACCTGCTAAACCTGCTGAAAACCCAGATGATATTTACGGTATACTTCCTGAAAGCAGAGCAGATCAATATGATATGAATGATATCATAAAACGATTAGTTGATAACTCTGAATTTGAGGAGTATAAAGCTGGTTATGGCCAAACCATCATTACAGGATATGCTCGTATAGATGGTTGGGCTGTTGGTATTGTTGCCAACCAAAGACAAATTGTAAAAACTAAAGGTGCTAAAACCAAACCTAGCGAAATGCAGTTTGGTGGTGTCATTTATAACGATTCTGCCGATAAGGCTACGCGGTTCATAGCCAACTGTAATCAGAAGAAAATTCCTTTAGTCTTTTTACAAGATGTTACCGGCTTTATGGTTGGTAGTAAATCTGAGCATGGTGGTATTATAAAAGATGGTGCCAAAATGGTGAATGCTGTGAGTAATTCCGTTGTACCAAAATTTACGATTGTTATTGGTAATAGTTATGGAGCAGGAAATTATGCAATGTGTGGAAAAGCATACGACCCAAGATTAATCGTAGCATGGCCAAGCGCTGAACTTGCTGTAATGAGCGGAAAATCGGCTGCTAAGGTTTTGCTTCAAATTGAAACAGCTTCGTTAAAAAAGAAAGGTGAAACCATTACGAAAGAAAAAGAAGAAGAGCTTTTTAATAAAATAAAATCGAGATACGACAACCAAGTATCTCCTTATTACGCAGCAGCTCGACTATGGACCGATGCTGTAATAGATCCTTTAGATACAAGAACGTGGATAAGTATGGGTATTGAAGCTGCCAACCACGCTCCTATTGAAAAACCTTTTAATTTAGGTGTGTTGCAGGTATGAGATAGTAAATATGGTACATAAAAAAAGAGCGCAAATTGCGCTCTTTTTATTTATATGTTTTAGCTAATTAGTGAGTTAAACTCTCTCTTTCAGCTTTTCTTTCTTCTTTTATTTCTTTAAAGCGCTCAATAGCCGATCCAAAAATCCAATAAGGAACTACAAATGTTAAAAGGAAAATCATTAACCAAAAACCGATGGTTAAAATGGTTAAAAATGCTAAGAATCCTAAATATTGGTCAAAATCGAACATACTATAATTTAATTTGTGCTTTAGTTATCGCAAAGATATAACCAAAAAATAAGTTTTACAATAGACTTTTTCAGATTTATTAACACAAAATGAACAACACAACATCTAGATAGCTTTAATCAACAATTCTGCAGTAGCTGGATTTGTAGCTAAAGGTACATTATGTACATCACACAAACGCATAAGCATTAAAATATCTGGCTCGTGTGGATGTTTGTCTAATGGATCTCTAAAAAACAACACCATATTGCATTGACCTTCTGCTACTCTGGCTGCAATTTGTGCATCACCTCCTAAAGGACCAGATAAAAGTGCATCGACCTCAAAACCTGCTTTCTTTACCTTCTCTCCTGTTGTACCTGTAGAAATTAAATGTATTTTCTTTTGATGTAAAGTCTCACTATGTTCATTTAAAAACTGAACCATTTCTGCTTTCTTACCATCGTGTGCAATTATTGCTATTTCCATTTAAAGATTATTAACATGATAATCTACTAAACCTTCAATAGGTCTCCTTACAAAATTGCCAACCTTGAAACCAAATTCATCTGCAACTTGCTTTATTTCATCCTTTCCGAAAAAAGCTATAGAGCCAGCAAAATGCACTGGAATTCCGGTGTCTAATTCTTCCTTATATTGAAGAATCATATTTTCAGCAAATAAGCGAATGCCTTTTATGATAAGATTTTGGATATATTCTGAATCCTTGTTGATAAACATAAACTCAGCATGATCTGCTAAATATGCACTTGGATTAGTCTGCTTGTATAAATTATACTTTATAAAATCTGCATCAAGATTGTGCTTATGTGCGAATGCCACTCTTATTGTGTCTGGCATTTTATTAAAGTAGTAATCTCTTATTAATTGTTTTCCGAAGTAGTTTCCGCTGGCATCATCCATTAGAATAAAACCAAGACTAGAAACTCGTTGGTGAAGGTTTTTACCATCAAAATAACTACAGTTAGAACCTGTTCCTAAAATACAAACCACTGCAGCTTCATCATTAGCGTTGATACAAGCTCGTACTGCTGCATAAGTATCTTCCTTAACTTCTACCAAAGCTTTTGGGAAATATAATTCAAGGATTTCTTTGAGTAAAAGTCTAGGTTTTTCAGTACCACAACCAGCACCATAAAAGTAAACGTGAGTTACTTCATTGGCTATAGCCATAAGCTCTTCACTACCCTTAATTGTCTTTTTTAATTTCTTTTCTGCAACTATTGCAGGATTTAAACCTTTGGTTCTGATTTTGTCTGCGGCTTGCTGTCCGTTTTTATCTATAGCAATCCAATCGCATTTTGTAGAACCTCCATCTGTTATTAAAATCATGATGATAATTATATACAAAAATTCCGTAGCCTATGCGAAAACATAATCCTACGGAATCTAGAATTTATGTTATGAAATTATAGGCTATTTACCTTTTGAGCTAAGTCAACTAGTTTATTTGAATAACCAAACTCATTATCGTACCAAGATACTAATTTAAAAAATGTTGAGTTTAATTCTATCGCAGCTTCAGCATCAAAAATACTTGTGCGCTCATCGCTCACAAAATCTTGAGAAACTACTAATTCATCTGTATAACCTAAGACACCTTTCATAGCTCCCTCAGAAGCCTTTTTGAAAGCAGCTTTTATTTCTTCTAAAGAGGTTTCTTTTTGGGTTTTTACAGTCAAATCCACAACAGAAACGTCGGCAGTTGGCACTCTAAACGCCATACCTGTTAATTTTCCATCTAATTTTGGAATTACTTTCCCTACAGCTTTAGCCGCACCTGTAGAAGCAGGAATAATATTTAACAATGCACTACGACCACCTCTATAATCCTTTTTAGAAGGACCATCTACAGTAAGTTGTGTTGCTGTAGTTGCGTGTACAGTTGTCATTAAAGCTTCTTCAATACCAAAATTATCATCGATAACTTTAGCTAAAGGAGCTAAACAGTTGGTTGTACAAGATGCATTAGAAACAATTTTATGATCTGCCTTTAATTCATTATCATTAACACCCATTACAAACATTGGAGCATCTTTACTTGGTGCAGAAATTAACACTTTTTTAGCACCAGCATCAATATGGTACTGCGCTGTTTCTAATGTTGTAAAAATACCAGTACACTCAGCTACTACGTCTGCTCCTACTTCATCCCATTTTAAGTTTTTAGGATCTCTTTCTGCTGTAACCCTAACGGTTTTGCCATCTACAACTAAATGACCATCTTTTACTTCAACAGTTCCATCAAAATGACCATGAACTGAGTCGTATTTTAATAAATATGCAAGATGTTCTACATCTAATAAATCGTTTATTGCAACGACATCTACATCTGGACGCTTTACTGTTGCTCTAAATACTATTCTTCCTATTCTTCCGAATCCGTTAATTCCTAATTTTAAGTTTGACATTTTTCTCTTGTTTTTAAATTGTCATTATATCTGAAACTCTAAGTAGTTCCATGTTAATTTTTGATTTTCCTTTTACTGCTTGGTCAAATGGTGTTAAATCCATAATATCATTTTTAAGACCAACCATATAATTGCTTTTTCCTGTTATAAGGCTCTCTACTGCTTTTACTCCCATTCTACTTGCTAAAACACGATCAAAACACGATGGACTTCCACCACGTTGCATGTGACCAAGAACTGAAACTCGCACCTCATATTCACCTTTATTTTCTTCAACGTAATCTGCTAATTCAAATACGTTTTTACCAATTTTATCACCTTCTGCAACAACTACTATACTAGATGACTTACCAGATTGTTTACTTCGTCGTAAAGACTCAAGTAATCTGTCTAGACCAAGATCCTCTTCTGGTATTAAAATTTCTTCTGCACCAGCACCAACACCAACATTTAAGGCAATATGACCAACATCTCGTCCCATAACTTCTATAAAGAAGAGTCTGTTATGTGAACTAGCCGTGTCTCTAATTTTATCTATGGCTTCTACCGCAGTATTTAAAGCAGTATCATAACCTAGTGTGTGTGTTGTACCAAAAATATCATTATCTATAGTGCCAGGAATACCCATGACTGGGAAATCGAACTCTTGATTAAAAATCATGGCACCAGTAAAACTACCATCACCACCTATAACCACAAAAGCATCTATGCCAGCTTTAGTGAGCGCGTCGTAGGCTTTTTGTCTACCTTCTTTGGTTCTGAATTCTTGTGAACGTGCAGACTTTAATATTGTACCACCTTTATTAATAATACCCTTTACACTACGAGCATCCATTTTTTCGAAATCACCTTCTATCATTCCTTGGTAACCTCTGTAAATGCCATAACATTCTAAACCATGAAAAACACAGGTTCTAATTACAGATCTAATAGCAGCATTCATACCTGGAGAATCTCCTCCAGATGTTAAAACAGCAACTTTTTTTATTTTATGTAGCATATTATTTTTTATTCAATACAGTAAAATTAATAAACAATGCACGGAATAATGTGACTATTGTCATAAAAAAAAGTTACGAAAAACAATTCAAACGTTTTCGTTAATAAGTATTTTAATAAAATTAGAGAAAGAGGTGTCTAAGACTTAGATTTTGTCTTCTTTTTCTTCATAGACATATACTCTGGCATAAGATTATTATCATCATTTTCGTCCTCATTTTCTTCCCTTGTTGCCTTTTTGTCTTTGCGATTTTTTCCTGAGAAAATTATTTGAATCAATTCTTTGAAAGTATCAAACTCTACACTGTAAGATAAACCAACTCCTTGCGTGTAACCTATTTCTTCACCAAAGTTTCTGATTGTGTTTTCTCTATTGAATACTTTGGCTCTTAATGTTCCGTCTTCATTGAGTAGAAAATCTATTTGCACATCTCCTGTAATAGTTGTTTGTTGTGTACTACCGAATGGCACACCAACCTTACCATTAACCAAAACCTTATCTGAAATTTTTGTTTGAAGTGTAAAACCTACAGAATTATTAGTTTGCAAATCTGGTGTGTCTTGACCTATTTCTGCAACAATACCTATATCTAAATTGTCATTATTATCACCCAATATATTGTTCAAAATCCCTGTTAAACGCTCAGAGAGTGTTCCGGTAATATCCAAACCACCTGTTGTTGTTGTAAAGCCACCTGTACCTAACAATGTAAGTGCCTGATTATTTCTTATGTCTTTTGATGACAATCTATAATCTAACTCAGATTTTACAGTAGAAGACACACTTGGAAAACGTAAGTCGAAATCTGGTTGTGGCTGCTCTAAATCTCCTGTAAGATAAATATCTACCTCAACCGGAATTCTTTGTGATATTGGATTATCTAATAAAACTGAAGGGTTTGCTTTTGTTTTGTAAATAGCTTTTAAATTAATTTCTGCTCCCATAGGGTCCCCTTCCCAAACAATACTTCCACCTCGTTCTACCTCAAACTTTTTCTCTACCAAACCACCGTACTTAAAATTATATGTTCCTTCACTGACTACAAAATCTCCCCACATATTAAAAGTACCATTGGTATTAATGAAAAAACCTAAGAAACCTCTTCCTTTTCCTTTTATAGTACTTCCTGCTTCTTTATCGATGACTATTTCTATGGTTGCATTGGTATTAACATCCAAGTCAAAAACAAGCTCTAAACCTTTTACCTCTATTGCTTCAGAAACTTCACCATTAATTCTGGCTTTTTTCTCTTCTGGACTTAAAAAATGTATGAATGAGTTATCTCCAAAACTCTCCGAGTCATTCAACGGAATATTAAATACGGTTCCGGATGCTGTACTTCCTTCTACATCTATAATTAATTGATCTGTTGGACCACTAATACTGGCTTCTCCAGATACAAAAGCTGTTCCGTAGTACAATTCGTCTTCAGACTCTTCTGTATTTAAGACTAGTAAACGATCTGTACTTAAATCTAAACCTAGTTCCCAATCTGAAAAATTATTGTGTTCTATGTAGCCATTTAAATGTCCTTGAGAGAAGTACTTGGAATCTGTCATAGCTACATTATTAAATATAAACTGTTGATTTCGTAAAGACACTTTTGAGTCAAAATCAAACCCATAGTCTACGTTTAGATATGGTATGGATAAGCCTGCCCTGTCGAGTAATAGTTCGCCATCTATACTCGGTTTTTTAAGACTACCTGTAACTCTGGCTTCACCAGAAACCAATCCTCTAATGTTACTTATAACACCCTCTCCAAGTGGATTTAGAGGATCTAGTAAAAACTCTTCAAAAGAAACATCTAAATCAATTGTTGGTCTTCTTTCTGCAACATCTATAGTTCCTTTAGCTAAAAAAGAAGTAAGATTATCATTAACTAAAGAAACATCAACTTTATAATTTGTAATAGAATTATTTCCTTCTATATCTGCCGTTAAATTACCTAGGTCATAATCATTAACAAAGAGATTACTTATTTCTAAGTTAGACTTTGGCAAATAAGTACCATCTTTTTGTATAAGGTCTAGTTTTCCGTTTACCAAACCAGCTAAATCTAAACTATCTATCCTGGGTGTAATTTTTACCAACTCAACATCTTTAAAATCTACTTTAAGATTTTTATTAATACTATCGCTAATAGTCCCAGAAACTTCTATAATTTCATTACCCTGATTTATAGTAATTGGAAAAATATCGAAGGCTGATAGTGTTCTATCGAAACTAATTTTATTGAAGTTATTTTTTTCTGAATTTATAAACCATTCGTAACCTTTGAATAGCACATCAGATTTTCTGAAACCCACAACTGACTTATTAGCCTCGTCAATGGTATAAAACATATTTAGGTTAAACATGTCTTTATTGTTTTCACCTCCTTTAAACTCGGTTTTTACAAGAAGCGTGTCTCTTCTGGTTACATTAATTAGACTAAAATCTGAAGCATTGTAAACACCAGCACTGAGCGTATCTATTTCTATATATGTATTGTACAGTGGATTGCTATTGTCTACACTTAGGTTAATATTGTTGGCAAAATAATCTTTAAACTTAATTTCTGGAGAATTAAAAGTAAGGTCAAACCCTCTTGCATCTGTTTCAATTCGTCCTTCAATAAATGTGTTTTTACCCAAATACAAATCCTTAAAAAAGACAGCTGCTATTTTAGAATAAATATTAAATCTAAAATCTATATACTGTCCTTCTTCTATTTCATAAGGTACATAATTGGTATAAATACTTCCGATAGAATTTTCAACCAATTTTAATATATCTTCAGTTTTGAATTTCCCTTTAATATTTCCATTAATGATATCAGGTGAATTAATGGCTATTGTACGCTCATCAGCCTGAAAAGAAGATACAATGTCAAAATCTTCAAATCTATATCTACTATCTTGATTCTTATATGTTGTGTTCTTAATATTAACGGCACCAGTAGCGTCATCTAGAGTAGAGCCTGTAGCTGTCATTACTACAAAACCTTTAAATTCTGAAACACTATCTCTTGTAACAAAATTTAACACTCTGAGGTTTGCGTAATTAACATCGGCACTGAAGTCGAATTTCTTTTTTTCATCAACAAAGTCTACTAATCCATTAAAGTCTAATTGTAGGTTTGGATCATCTACTACCAACTTACCATTAAAGATTTTATTCCCTAAATCTCCTGAAACCGTAATACCATGATATTTGTAACCGTTGTACTCTAAGCTAAAAACATCCCCTTTTATATTTGAACTCAAATTATCCAAGGTAAATCCTTTACCATCTACATCGAGATTTGCAGATACAAATTTGGCTTTTGGATCGTTAATTAGTTTACCTATATCAAATTCGTCAAAAACAACATTCCCTAGGTAGCTTGCTCTGTCAATATCATCAATTTCGGTGAGTTCTAAATCTGATTTTATAAAACCTAAATCGGTATCAATTTCAATATCTGCATTGATACGCTTGGTGGTTATTTGAGATGTTCCGGTAATTTTAAAATTACCAACCTTAGATAAAACCGTTGGTATGGCATTGCCAAGAATTCTTGGCAATAACGCTGTTAAATCATAATAATTTGACGCTAAATTTTTAAAATCACCATCTAAAGCAAAAGTATCGTCTTCTGCACTAAATAAATTTTTAAAGGTGATATCTCCAACAATCCTTGTGTTTCTGGTGGTACTTACATTTAGATTTTTGGCTTCAAGGTTATTTAAAGTTCCTGATAAATCTGCATTGAAACTAGCGCGCTGATTAATACCAAACTCATCAAAAAACACATTTAGCTCTGTTAATGATATTTCTGAATCCTTAAAGCTAGCCGTAACATTTACTTTGTCTGTAAAGTCTTTTAGGTCTTCTCGTTGGTAATCAAATCTTAAATCTCCTTTTAATTCAGATTTTTCGGTTTCTATACTCAAATCACCAAAATTCATGTGGTCTAAGGTGTATTCAAAATTGGCTTTTAAATTATCTACCGTTATACCTCTACTATCCTTAAAACTGAATTTATTAATACGTGTGCTTACGTCTGGACCATTAATTAAAAAATTGGTTGTATTGGCATTGAGCTCTGTAAACTCAAAAATTCTTGGAGTTTCAAGATTTTCATCTGTTAATTTAAAAATGCCATTTTCTATAGACATATCACTAGACGAAAACAAGAAACTACTTGGACCTTGCCTTGGGTTATCGTCCTCAAACTTATCTACAAAAACGTCTAGATTAGTATCCTCTTCTCCTTTGTAAGTTTTTAAATTGAAGAATAAATCCTGAATATCTATATCTCCTAAATTAAACTTACCATCATACAGGTTTTTAAAACTTATGATAGAGCTGTTAATTTCTCCAATACTTATAAGTGTGTCATTTTTGTAATCTCTAATTAGAATTTCTTTTAACTCAATATCACCATTAAGCTGAAGACCAACTTTACCAATATTAATGTTAGTTTTAAAGTCTTCATTTACTTTTTGCGTAGCATATTTACCAAGTTTGGTTTGCACAGCAGGAATACCCAAAATTAAAAACACTATAAGAAACAGGAGCAGAATGATACCTGCTATTTTACCTATTATTTTGAGTACTCTTTTGATATGGATTAATGATTACTTGTTGATGAAATCTTCACTACATTTGCAATACTAATACGTAAGCAAGTGTAGTCTTAGACTATATTCCGTAAAATTAACAATTATTGTGCCCTTTTTAGTTAATGAAAAAAGAAAATATTTACATCCTTGGTATAGAATCGTCTTGCGATGATACTTCTGCTGCTGTACTATATAATGATACCATTTTGAGCAATGTTGTGGCGGACCAAAAAATTCATACCGAATATGGTGGTGTAGTGCCAGAATTAGCTTCTAGAGCACATCAACAAAACATTGTGCCTGTAGTGCACCAAGCTATTAATAAAGCTGGCATTACCAAAGACCAACTAAGTGCTATTGCTTTTACGCGTGGACCAGGCCTAATGGGTTCATTACTGGTAGGTACCTCTTTTGCAAAATCCTTGGCTTACGGTTTAGATATTCCTCTAATCGATGTTAACCACATGCAAGCGCATATTTTGGCACATTTTATTGAAGAAGAAGATCACCAAAAACCACCGTTTCCGTTTTTGGCAATGACTATTTCTGGCGGACATACACAAATTGTAAAAGTGACTAGTCATTTTGAAATGGAAGTCTTAGGGGAAACCATTGATGATGCCGTTGGTGAAGCCTATGATAAAAGTGGAAAAATATTAGGTCTTGGCTATCCTGCAGGACCAGAAATAGACAGACGTGCGCAATTAGGAAATTCTAAAGCTTATAAGTTTACCAAACCCAAAGTAGATGGTCTTAACTTTAGTTTTTCGGGTTTAAAAACTGCAATACTCTACTTTGTACAACGCGAAACCAAAGTCAATCCAAATTTTGTTGAAGAGAACTTAAATGACATCTGCGCTTCTATACAATATACAATTGTTGGTATTTTGATGGATAAATTAAAACTTGCTGTAAAGCAAACTGGTATTAAACACATTGCTATTGGTGGTGGAGTTTCTGCAAATTCTGGCATTAGAAAAGCACTTAAAGATGCCGAAAAGAAACATGGTTGGACCACTTACATTCCAAAGTTTGAGTACACCACAGACAATGCTGCTATGATTGCTATTGTTGGGTATTTAAAATATTTGGAAAAAGACTTTTCAGATTTTGATGTTATGGCTACTGCTAGGTTGAAGATTTGACATGAAGCTACTCAAACAAAATGTTTATTATTATTTCTGGATCACTGCAATGGTATTAATTGCCTTAAGTATCTATTGGTTAAATTTTGAAGACGCAGTGATAGACATTAATGTTCATGATACATACTTTGTAATTCACAATTCTCATATTCTTCAACTTATTGCATTTATATATATTTTCTTAGGATTCATTTATTGGTTCTTTAAAAGAATAAAGATCAAACTAACAAAAAACTTAACCCAATTACACACCTCGATCAGCATATTAATTATTCCCTTATACTTTATTTGTAGTTATTTATTGGAATTACTTTATCCACCTTCTAACTTTCCTCTTTTTGATGATACTCAAAATTTTCAATTATTAATTACCGTTATTACTTTGATTGGACTGCTAGCTCAACTGCTTTTTATTTTCAATATAGTTATTAGTCTTATCAAGTATTTTACTCATAAGAACTAAATTGTTAAAACATCTGTTGATAACAGATAGCATAAGGCTTCAAATGCGTTTTAAAATTTAGTTGTTTTGTAAGTATACCTATTTAGACTAAATCAGTTACACAATGAAACAGCTATTTTTTCTACTACTCTTCATTCCTTTTTTAAGTTTTTCTCAAGAAAGTTTAGAAACCGAACTCGATTCCATTAGTTCTATTGAAGACGCTAAAACCTTTGCCAAAAATCACAAAAAATCAAATAAGAGTAAAGTCTTTACGTTTAACAAAGAGAAGCACAAAACACGTTTAGCGGATGAGCTTTTCAAACTTTCTAAAGGTGGAAAAAAAGTCATAAAAGGTGAATACAAAAAGACCTACTACAAAGTTGTTGACAAGGAAAAAAAATTACACCACAGAGCAAGTTATATCTTTTTTGATGGTAACGAAATGACGCTAGAAGACATCAATGAAAAACGCGATAAAATTGTCTCTCAATACCAACAAGGTTATAAGTTTAATAAATTAGCGCAATTACATTCTATGGATTTAAATGCAAAAAGAGGTGGTGATTTAGGTTGGTTTCCCGAAGGAAAAATGCACCAAATGTTTGAAGACGCTGTAAAAGATCATGATACTGATGAAATTTTCACTTTAGATATTGAAGACAAAAACTGGTATTATATTGTTCTTAAAACACACGACTCTAAAACCATTGAAGAAATTACCGTTTTACAATACTCAGAAGCCATAGATTAATGCAATTATTTTATAATCCCAATATCTCAGAAGGAGATACTACATTTAGTTTTGATAAAGACGAAAGCCGACACATCATAAAAGTGCTTCGTAAAAAAGTTGGCGACCAATTACATATAACAAATGGATCAGGTTGGCTTTTTAGTGCAGAGCTCGCCTTAGCAGATGCCAAACACTGTTCTGTAAATATCCTATCTCAAAACCTACAACCAAAACGTCCTTTTAACTTGCATCTTGCTGTTGCTCCAACCAAAATGAACGACAGATACGAGTGGTTTTTGGAAAAAGCAACAGAAATTGGTATCGAAGAGATTACACCAATCATCTGTGATAACAGCGAGCGCAAAGTTGTAAAACTAGAGCGTTTTGAAAAAATCCTACAATCTGCAATGAAACAATCTTTGCAATGCTATTTACCAAAACTAAACGCGCCTATTGCTTTTAAAGATTTTGTAGATACTTCTTTCTCAGCAACTAAGTTTATTGCGCATTGCGAGGAAACAGATAAAAAATCATTAAAGTCACAATTAAAAAATAATGACAATACTTTAATACTTATTGGACCTGAAGGTGATTTTAGCGTTAAAGAAATCGAAATGGCTTTGGCTGCTGATTTTATTCCAGTAACTTTGGGTAACACACGTTTGCGTACTGAGACTGCTGCCATTACAGCTTGTCATTCAGTTGCTTTTGTAAATGAATAACATGAAAAAACTAATAGCTCTATACCTTATACTCTTTACTTTTTCACTTTTTGCTCAAGACGTAGCTGTGTTAAAGTATAAAGGTGGTGGCGACTGGTATAGCAATCCTACTGCCCTACCCAATTTGGTGAAATTTTGTAATGATAATATAGACACCAACATCAATGAAAATATACAAACTGTTGAAGTTGGTAGCACAGACATTTTTCAATATCCGTTTTTACACATGACAGGTCATGGCAATGTGTTCTTTAGTGATGATGCTGCAGAAAACTTAAGAAAATATCTCATCTCTGGTGGTTTTCTTCACATAGACGACAACTATGGTATGGAGCCGTACATTACCAAAGAACTAAAAAAGGTTTTTCCTAATAACGAGTTGAAAGAAATCCCAAAAGATCATGAAATTTTCAGTTCAGCTTTTGAATTCCCTAACGGTTTACCTAAAATCCATGAGCATGATGGTAAAGCACCACAAGCCTTTGGGATTTTTCATGAAGATAGATTAGTCTTACTTTTTACCTTTGAAAGCGATTTAGGAGATGGTTGGGAAGATCCAGAAGTACACAACGATCCTGAAGATGTGCGTGAAAGAGCACTTAAAATGGGAGCTAACATTATGAAATATGCTTTTGAGAATTAGAAATGAGATAATAGATTCTAGATATGAGACTATCTATTTCACAAAACAAGACTTCTCTTATCTCAAGTCTAACTTCTAGAGTCTAACTATGCAGCTCACCCACTACACTTCAAACTTTAAAAAGCAAAAGCATCCTATTACACTTGTATGTGACAACATTACCAATGCACCAAATATTGGAAGCTTATTTCGTATTGCAGATGCTTTTAATATTGAAGAACTTATTTTTTGCGGAGACAATATCCCTATTGGAAAACGCATGACCAAAACATCGCGTTCTACTGAAAAATATGTTAGCCATAGAACTGAAAAAAAGATTGACGATGTTATTCTTCAGTTAAAAGAAACACATCAAATCATTGCTTTAGAAATTACCGAAAGCAGCACAGAACTAAGCACTTTTAAACTTGAATACAATAAACCAATAGTATTAATTCTTGGTGATGAAAACTTTGGAGTTTCAGAATTTGTTTTAGAACAATGCGATGCTGTTGTACACATCAATATGTACGGAAATAATAGTAGTATGAATGTAGCTCAAGCTACCAGCATTGCGCTTTACGAGTTTACCAAACAACTTAATTCTTAAATTTACGTAGTTGCTTCCATTGTTATCAAAATTTTTCAGCATCTTTGAGATATGAATTCAAAAATCATAGCAAACGGCATTCTTAGAGCTTTAGGTATCCTACTAGCCATTGTATTGGTTTTATTTTTTCTTTATAAAATTCAATCTGTAATTGTCTATATAGCTATTGCGGCTGTAATTTCGTTAATAGGCAGACCTATTATACTATTTCTAAGACGTAAACTAAAATTCAACAATACCCTTGCTGTTGTTGTTACCATGGTATTATTCATAGGAATGCTTGGAGGGTTAATAGGAATGTTTATTCCTCTAATCACAGACCAAGGCAAAAATTTGGCACTCCTGGATTTTGATCAGTTAGAACGTAATTTAGACCATCTATATCAGCAGATAGTAACCTATTTTGAGTTCAACAACATCGATGTTGAGCAGTCTTTAAAAGACTCCAATATACTATCTAAACTCGATTTTTCATTGATCCCTAACTTCTTTAATAGTTTGGTTAGTGGATTGGGTAGTTTTAGTATTGGTTTGTTTTCGGTGCTATTTATTTCATTCTTCTTTTTAAAGGATAGTAAACTGTTTGAAGACGGCATGATGATCTTTGTACCAGAAGGCAATGAAACACGCTCTAAACGCTCTTGGAACAAAATAAAAGACCTTCTGTCTCGCTACTTTGTTGGACTTATTTTTCAGATTCTAATCCTATTTGTTATCTACACCATTGTGTTGCTTATTTTTGGAATAGAAAACGCAGTTGTTATTGCTTTCCTTTGTGCCCTCCTAAATTTAGTACCTTATATTGGGCCTTTGGTAAGTGGTTTTTTAATGCTCGTATTAAGTATGTCTAGCAATTTAGGCGAAAGCTTTAGTGATGTTATTTTACCCAAAACCACTTACGTAATGATTGGATTTATCATCGCACAATTGGTTGATAATTTCTTTAGTCAGCCCTTTATATTCTCCAAAAGTGTAAAATCGCATCCATTAGAAATCTTCTTGGTTATCATTATTGCAGGTATTTTATTTGGTGTTGTAGGTATGATTGTCGCTGTGCCTGCTTACACAGCAATAAAAGTGATTTTGAAAGAGTTTTTGTCAGAATACAAAATCGTAAACAAGCTTACAAAAGGATTGTAGTTATAGTTTGAATAACACTATTTTAAATACTGAAATACAAGAATTTATAAATTCAAATTTAAAATCAGACATTTCAAGTTTATTACTTAAAGGTGTCCCATTTAAAGATATTGACTCCAAACTCATAATAGAGCAAATTGAAGCCAAAAAACGAAGCGAAAAAAAGTTGCCAACCTGGTTTAAAACCTCTAATATTTACTACCCAAACAAATTAAATATTGAGCAAACTTCGTCCGAAATAACAGCAAATTATAAATCTGATTTGGTTTCTGAAAAATCCTTAATTGATCTTACAGGTGGTTTTGGTATAGATGCCTATTATTTTTCAAAAAAGGTTGAAACAGTTACGCATTGCGAAATTAATCTTGAGCTTTCTGAGATTGTAAAACACAATTACAAGGTCCTTGAAGCTGACAATATCAATTGCTTAAATGAAAATGGTATAGATGCTTTAAAGCGATTGGATAAACCCTTTGATTGGATTTATATAGATCCATCTCGAAGAGACGAGACAAAAAATAAAGTTTTCCTGCTTTCAGATTGTACACCAGATATTAAAACACATCAAGCGTTATTTTTAAAATATGCTAAGCATGTGATGATAAAAACATCACCATTATTAGATATATCAGCAACAAAAAACGATTTAAGACACGCAAAACAGCTTCATGTTGTTGCAGTAAACAACGAAGTTAAAGAACTACTATGGATTTTAGAACGAGATTTTGAAGGTGAATTAACAATTAAAACCGTTAATCTTACAAAGGATAAAAATGAAGTTTTTGAGTTTAATTTTGGTGATGAATCTAATACTATAGTAGAATATTCTGATCCACTCACCTACTTATACGAGCCTAATTCGGCAATATTAAAAGCTGGAGCTTTCAATTCTGTATGTGCTACCCTCAATGTTTACAAACTTCATAAACATTCACATTTGTACACTTCAAATGAGTTAATAAGTTTTCCCGGAAGACAATTCCTTATAGAAAAAGTCATCTCCTTCAACAAGAAAGAGTTTGCCAAGACTGGTATACAAAAAGCAAACGTCACCACACGTAATTTTCCTTTATCTGTCAATGATATCAGAAAAAAGTTGAAAATAAAAGATGGCGGCTTAGATTACTTGTTTTTTACCACAGATAGAGATAATAATAAAATTATAATCTTTTGCTCTAAAGAAAAATAGGCAAGTAAGATACAATTTCATTATTACTGTCAATCTCAATTTCGTAAGCCATACAAGATCCCATACTAATCACAACTTTATCATCATTTACTAATGTTTGATTAGTGTCTATTGAAAACAAGACATCACCTTCTTCGAAACTAGCCCATGACGTTGTTGTATTAGCTGGAATATTGGGAATATCAACCAATACAATTCCATCGCTATCAACAACTTTAAAATCAACAGTAACTGTTCCGTTGTTTATAACTCTTGTAATTGGGTCTTGTGCTACACAAGGATCATTAAGTTGGGTTGGAGTTAAATCTGTAGAAATATCATTTCCGCTAGGGTCTGATGTACAGGCAAATAACATTAATGCAACGCACGTTAAAAGTGTGCTTTTAAGTAGGTTTTTCATTGGTTAATAGTTTCGTTGTTAAGGTTTTAAAACCCTAACAATCAATTTGGGAAGACAAACATATAAAAGATTTTTTAATTTATCGACAAAAAGCCTAAAATATTCGATAAAGTGTAATTTAAAAATGACACATATTTAATCCAAAAAACCTTTTTGAGCTACAATCATATCAGTTCCCCATAACTCAACCAAGTACGATATATCTATTGGAAAGAAAGATGATGAACCATCGGAATTATATTTTACAGGACACTCCAAGCGATTACCATCAACAATTTCACAAGTGTTTTTACCATTATCAGAGATAAATATTTTCTTTTCATCTAGTTTCTCATACACTTTCTTTAAATCTATAATAGCATATTTAACAAATGATGAGGCTTTCTCTGTTTCGTCTTTAGAACTATTAATAATACCATAAGTGAAATAGTGAGCCTTCATTTTATAGTATTCAGATTCATGTCGCTCTTTAATTTTATTCGAGTCTCTGCGGTATCTAATTGTAAAATCTGTAAAACTCTGGTATTGCTTTTCTCTAAATCGCTCCTGAACACTCATTATAGAGCTTCCTTTTCTAAAAACATAATCAATACCATCCATCATGTCTATATATTTTGAATAATCCTTTCTTAACTGCACTTCTGACCAGTTTAATGGATTATATATTAAAGGTATAGCCAAGTTTCTATGGACATAATTAGTGAACGCTCTATCTTTAGAATATTTAGACATATAGCAATAAAATTAATCATATTCTATACGCTATCAAAGTATTAGAGTATTTGAATTAAAAAACTCAAAAAAATTGTTGCGATAATTAATATGATAAGTTACATTTGCATCCGCAATTTTAAGAAACGTTCTTATAAAATTTATTGGAGAGGTGCCAGAGTGGTAATGGAGCAGATTGCTAATCTGTCAACGCGTAAGTGTTGCCAGGGTTCGAATCCCTGTCTCTCCGCAATTAGATAACCAGTTTTCGGGGTGTAGCGTAGCCCGGTTATCGCGCCGCGTTTGGGACGCGGAGGTCGCAGGTTCGAATCCTGCCACCCCGAC
>MDTG01267447.1_pt1 | contig 61067 bp, 62 predicted proteins | sample 811421 | NCBI WGS metagenome assembly MDTG01 (sample SAMN05326645, study PRJNA326480) | marine metagenome | isolation source: seawater | place: Pacific Ocean: South East | collected 2011
AGCACTTTTTTACTTATTTACAAAATCTTCTTTTGAAAATATTTCTTCAGCCAGAGCTGGCTTAAAAATTGTTTGACCACTTTTTGTCATAAACTTTCTAATAAAACTTTTGTCTTCACCAGCTAAACAAAGATCACTATGATTTCTAAAATATTTAATTCTAAAACCATAATCAACAATTTCTTTAAGTGATTGTTTAAAAATATTACCAATCTTTATATGAACGTAAGGACAAACCAAAACATCACCTATTGGAGTAATATATAATCTATTTACAGTAGTACATCCTAAAATTCCTTCGTAAGTCCTATCAAATGGATTCCATATGTTTCTTACTAAGTTTTTATAATCTTTTCTAATTTTTCTTAAATATTCTCTATCATTATCATCACATATAATTTCTTCTGCTTTTTGCCACATGCCAGCAGGAACAGCCACGTTAAGAAGTGTTCTATATTTTTGATCTTTAGAATAATCTAATAATTGCTTTAAATGATCTGTATGCGCATTGTAATGACCAACAGTTATATTTAAATATGGATCTATTCCAGCTTTTTGAACATGTTTTAATCCTTCCATTGCTCTTCTCCAGGAATCTTTTCTTCCTCTGATCTCATCATGAATTTTCTCATCCATACTATCTATGCTCACAGAAACCCTACTTACTTGAGCTTCGGCCAATCTTTTAGCCATTGCCTCGTCTAAATAATATCCGTTTGTTGTAAGATAGAGATAAAATCTCTCAGGTTTTATCGCTTCTAAGACTTTAAAAAGTTTTTTTGGCTGAAGTAGTAACTCTCCACCTTGAAGATCAAACTCAAAATAACCTAATTCATCTGCCTCGTCAGCTAATTTAGCTATTGCATCATAATCTAAATATTCTTTAACATGGTCACCTTTTGGTGAGTTTGTAAAACAATACTTACATCTTAGATTGCAAGCGTTATTGAAATTTAAATCTATACCTCTAGTTTTTGTACCAACTTTTCCATCGTTATATTTAACATACTCGTAAAAATCTTTTAATTTTTTGACCAATCTGGGTTTTTTTAACAATGAGGAAGCAATAGGCATAATTGCTATTGTTTACTCTTTTGAAATTCTTCTGTCAACACAAGTGTGAATTGGCCTGAACATGCAGGTTTGTTGTCAACAAAACTCTCTGCATGTATTACTCCAATTCCTCTTTTCCAATTCATTAGCTTTGTAGAAATTTCGAGCTTATCTCCTGGAATAATTTTTTTTTTATATTTTACTTTGTCAGCAGCAACCACATAGATAAGTTTTCCTGCATTTCCATCAATGGTAAGAATAGATAACGCACCCATTTGAGTTAAAGCTTCAACCTGAAGTGCTCCAGGCATATTTGGATCTTCTGGCCAATGAACTTTAAAAAACCATTCATCATTATTTAAATTTTTATAGCCATTAGCTATTTTGCCAGGGACAACTTCAGTTGCATAATCTATCATAAGAAAAGGGTCTCTGTTTTTTTGATAAAAAAGTATCTTTTCTTTATTTAATATTAATTTCATATATTAAATTAAAACTATTTCTCTTGTAAGTGAGTTGTTGAGATCAAAACCATCCCAATTTAAATCTAAATTAAGAGATTGACCCACGGGTACTATTCTGTCAATACCTTTTAAGTTATTGCTCAGTAGATTTTTGCTTATATCTTGTTTGGAAAACCCATAATAAGTAAGAGTTTGATAATTTCGATTTAAATATCTTTTTATTTCTTTAATTTTATTTAAATCAAATTGATAAAAGAAACCATTATTTCCTTTTAAATTATCTATATTTGCTGGCATTTTTTTTAAATTAATAATATTAATAATATTATTATTGTTTTCATAACTTTTAATAAATTTTTTTATTTTTACAAAGTTTATTTTTGCAAATAATTCTTTATCCATTGAGATAAATTCTGTTAAGAAAGATTTTTTTGATAAATTATAATTATATAAATTTTTCCAAAATTTATTTTTGGCTTTATCTTTATTTTTTCCTATCCAGTATATAATTCTAGGTGAAGAACATGCTGCCTGATTGGTTAAATACGTATCATTATAAAAATTATGTGTTAAATTTTTTAATTCTCTTTTGTTAATAAGATTAATTTTATCAGCATTAAGCATACATATTGAAAATCTCTCAAAAAAATTAAAATCTCTGCAGTTTGGTTTAGTAAGGTAATTTTTGAAAGTATCAATTGTGTTATTACTACCCCAAATCATTCTGGCATCTACTAAATTACTTATTTTTTTATTTATTTTCTCATCTCTCTCATAATTTAGAAAATAAGTTGAGTTAATAATTTTATTATATTTTTTTTTTTTTAAATTTGAAATAATTTTAAGAAATATAGTTGAATGTGGTTCTAAGTTCTTAGAGATTCTTATTATGTTTGAATTACCTGTTAAAATTCCAAATATAAAACTATATGCAAAGTTTGTTGGAATATTAGATGGAGGTACATGAAATATGGTGCCTAAACATTTTCTATTTTTATATTTCGATTTAAAATCATCTTGTTTTTTTTTAATATTTGATTTCCTACACCAAAACGCAAATTCAAATAATTCTGGATAATTTTTAATATTATTTAATGACAATATACCTTTTGAAATTTCTGAAACAAATTCACATAACAGATCTGAATATGGTTCAAAATTTTGAGATTTAAATTTTAAATTTAATATTTTTTCTTTTTTACTATAAATCATAATTATCACTACATCCTCTTGTTTCAGATCTCTTAATTCTTCCAATTATTTTAAAGTATTTTCCATGTCTTTTGCAAGAGCACGTGTCTTTACCATAAATTATACCTTCATCTTCAGTTAAGAGATTATGACCAGGATAACTAGTGGGTAATAATGATATTAATTGAATAATTCCTCTCTTTCCATAATTTAGCTCATTAAAATATTTATCAATTGTTTTAATATCTGAAAAAGTTGATGTGTGAAAATAACCTTTTTCACACTCAAAAAAAATAGATCCAGTTTGTTCAACCATACCATAATAATTATATACACTTGTTATTCCAAGCCTTTGTTTAAGAGTTTTTTTAAATTTATTTTGAGAGATGTTATTGACTGAAAGTTTTTTCCATCCACCTCCATGAATAAGAATACTATTTTTTAAATTTTCTTTTATGAAATTTTCATTTTTAAGATTTTCTAAATTTTCCCATACTATGTTTGTTAAACCAAAAACTATTATTTTTTCTTTTTTATACTTTTTTAAATAATTAATAATTTCATTTTTTCGAAATTTATTATTTTCATCGAATGCGTAGATATGATCTTTACCAAATATTGAAAAACCTAAAATTCCAGCACCTCTTGCTGAAAATAAATTTCTGTCTTTAATTATATTTGATCTGTCAAATATTATCATTGGTCTTCTCTCTTTAATATTAAAAAAATCTTGAAAAAGTTTACTCAAAACTTTTGTTTGAATAGAAGAATTATATTTACTTAGAAATATTTTTGACTGCACTCCAGAAGTGCCCGATGAAAGTAATATTTTGAAGATTTTTTTTTTCGGTATACTCATTAATTCAATCTCTTTAAAAATTCTAATAGGTAGAAATGGAAGTTTTTTCAATTTATGTTTTATTCCATTTTGCATCAATTTATACATATTTGAGTTTTTAATATGATATTTGTAAAGATTTAAATGTGTTTTGTTAAAAAGTGAATAAAATTGGTTTTTATTTTTTAAATAGTATGCATTTAATTGAAAAATTTTATTAATTTGTTTAACGTAATTTTGCATAATTTATTTTTCCATTTGAATTTAAAGGTATCTTTTTAATTTTGATATATTTTATTATGCTCTTATGAATTTTAATTTTTGAGCTAATAAAATTTATTAATTCCAACTTTTCATGTTCTATCTCGCTATAAATATTAATGACATTTTTAAAAAATTTTATGCAGGTTCCTTCGAATTTTGATCTCAAAATTTCTTCAACCTCATCTATGTTAATTCTTTGACCATATATTTTGACATATCTGTCCAATCTACCTGTAATGTAATAAAAACCATCTTTATCTCTAAAACCAACATCACCAGTCTTGAGAATACCTTTATTATTATCTTTTTTGTTCAAATCCATCAAAGAAATAGAATATCCTAAAGACACATTTTTTCCCTTATATTCAAGTTCACCAATTTTATAATTTTTCTTTATAGCTTTATTTTTTTTTGTAATTTCCAGCAATCTAAAAGATTTTTGTAAACCTTTTCCTATACTGCCTGTTTTTTTTAAATTTAATTCGGGAGGAAGGTAAGACATTCTAGAGGTTGCTTCAGTAGATCCATACATTGTTATAAATTTTATTTTATTCTTTTTTAAATAATTGTGATAATATTTAATTAAATCTTTACTTAATGAACCACCTGCCTGTGTTATATATGTAATTGATTTAAGATCGAAATTATCAAGATTTAATCTCTTTAATATTTCAAAAATTGTTGGTACTCCTCCAAAATTATTTACTTTCCATTTTCTAATTAAATCAAAAAATTCTTTTTCAATTACTGTTCCATTATAAGATACTATTTTTCCAGCAACATATAAATGAGAATTCAAAATAGACATTCCATAAGTATAAGAGTATGGCAAAGTAGTTATTGTTGTGTGATTAGATTTGATATTTAAAAATCTCACAATATCCTTTGTATTATAATAAAGATTTTTATATGAAATTCTAACAAATTTAGGAGATCCTGTACTTCCAGATGTTGGTAACAAAAGAGCCAAATCTTTAAAAAATTTAAAATTAACCTTAATTTTATTTTTATAAAAAAAATAGTTATTTATTTTTTTTTGTATTACAAAAGAATTAAATTTTAGTTTTTTTTTTGTAATAATTATTTCTGGATTATATTTTTTAATTAAGTTTTCTACAAATTCTTCATCTAATTCTGAATTAATTAAAATTGGAATATCATTATTTGCTAATGAGAAAAAATACGAAACTATACTCTGCTTTTCATTATAACAGCAAATAAGGACAAGTTTTCTTTTTTTTGTTTTTAAAAAATTTAGTTTTTTTATCTCATTTTTAATTTTATAGACTTTATTTTTTTCAATAATTTCCCCAGCAAAATTATTATTTAAAATCTTTTTAAAAAAATTGAATTTTGACATTTTAGTAAGATTTAATTATTCTAAATAATTTTTTACGTAATAATTTAAAATAGATTAGCATTATAAGTAAAAGTATTAATTGAAATTTAAAACTTAAAACCAGATATAAAATTTCATTGTAATCATATAACAAAAATAACATAACTAGTGGAATAATTGAAATCAGTAATTTAAGTATTATTCTAAAATTATAATTAAAAATACCTTTGATAAATATTAAATAAAATATTGATCCATGTTTAGATTTAATTATCCTTTTGTTTAAAATGTTCTTAATAATTTTTATGAAATATTTATAGCAAAATGAAAAATCTTGCTTGATTTTTAAAAATAAAATAATTTCTAGTGTAATTAAAAATACAGCGTATATAATTAAATACCACATTTTTGAAATTAACATGGATAAAATCGAAAAAATACCAAAAATAAATTTTTTCGTCCAAAAAATCTTATTGAATAAAGTTATATTTAATTACTTATTTAACGTTGAAACATTAATTTATAATAAGTTCTTAAATAATAATATAAGGAAACCCATTTTTGTTATGGGTATGGCTCGATCTGGCACTACGTTTTTAACAAATATATTAAATCAATTTAAAACTGTTTCTTCGGCTGAGTATAAAGACATGCCATTTATAAACATCCCATTATTATGGAATTTATTATCAAAATTTTATTATTATAAAAATAAGTCTTATAAAAGATTTCATAATGATAATATTAATATCAACCTGACATCTCCTGACTCATTTGAAGAAATCATATGGCGGAATATAAGTGAAAAAAAATTTGGTCCAAATTATAAAAATTTTATCAATAAAATTTTATTTCTAAGGAAAGGAGATAGATACCTGGCAAAAAATAATTATAATATCTCTAGAATTAATACCTTAAAAAAAAATTTTCCAGATTGTAAAATTTTAGTAATTTTTAGAAATCCATATGAAACTGTTAAATCCTTATTAAAAATAAATAATTTAATAATGGAAAAAAAAAATTTTACAGAAATCTCTGATTATTTAGATTTAAATGGACACAATGAGTTTGGAAATAAAAAAAAATTTATAAACCCAAGAAATGATGCTGACTATGAAAACAAATTATCAAATTTATGGAAACAAAGAAAATATGAGGAAGCTTATATTTTAGAATGGAATGAAATATATTCCAATATACTTAAAAATTTTATAGTGAAAAAAGATAAAAATGTACATTTGATCAATTTTGAAAACTTACTTAATGAACATGAGTCTAATTTAGAAAAGTTATGTGACTTCATTGAGTTAAATCCTCATAATATTGAGAAAGTTCAAATTTTTAAAAAATCTACTTCACGTCTAAATGAAAATTTATTATATAAGGATTCTGTTAATATTTATAAACAATTACTTAATTTTATTTAATTTAATTTATGAATTTACTGATAGTAAAATTTTTAAATTTTTCTAATTAATTTTGCTGGATTTCCAGCATATATACCTTTGATTAAACAATTTTTAGTCACAACACTTCCGGCACCTATAACACAACCAGATGCTATTCTTACTGGCATAATTGTTGAATTAGAACCAATTAAAACATTATCTCCAACATTTGTTTCTTTCCAGTTTTTAACATTACCTCCTAGTTTTCCTGTTGAAAATGTATCATTTATAAACATCACTCCATGAGCTATAAAACATTTCTTTCCTATTGTTACAAGCTCACATAAGAAACTATGACTTGATATTCTAGTATGATCTCCAACTTTAACCCCTTTAGTGATTTCTACAAAAGGTCCCACAAAAACCTCATTTCCCAACACACAATCATATATATTTACGGGCTGAACTATTCTGCAGTTTTTTCCAAATTTTACATTTTTGATAGAGTTATTTTGGCTTATGTAAGGTTTTATTAATTTAAATTTATTGTTAAATTTTTTTAATAATGAACCATAGTTTTTCTTATAAGAATTAAAATTTTTATAAAGTTTTTCTTCTTTTGTAACTTCCATCCTGTATCTTGGTTTTTTTAAAGGAAGATTGAAATAATTTTCTTGATGAACATAATTTGAAAAATTTGACAGCATTGAAACTTCAGAATCATAATGCCTTTTAGCTGCATCTTCTAAAGTATCTGAATTTAAAATTGGAGTAATGTTCTGATATATTATTTTGCCCATATCGATATTCTCATCAACGTAATGCAGTGTATTCCCAAGAATTTCTTTTGATTTAATTGACCATTTGAAAGCATCCAATCCTCTTGAAAAAGGTATTAAGCCTGGATGACAGTTTATAATAAAGTTTTTTTTTATTAATTTCGGTGGTAAAATATAAGCTCCACCTATAAGCACATAGTCAAGGTTATTGTAATCTTTTAAAGATCTTAACTTTCTAGTTTTGAGATTATATTTTTTTTTTAAATCAATTAAGCTTTCTGATTTTTTTGATAACTTAGGTCTATGTGAAAAATAATTTGCCCTTTTCTTAAAATTTTTCCAAGGTAGTATAAGTAAAGTTATATCAGTATGATTATTTTCTTGAAGTTTAAAAAATAAGTCTAAAGATTTTTTATGTGGCTTGTTATATGTAATTAATCCTATTTTATAATTGCTCATTTTTTTCTCTATTATATAGGATAAAACCCAATAAATACCAAATTATAGTTGAATTATAGTTGTTAAAATAGCTTCCAGTTGATGCGATAGGCCAAAATAACCAAACAATACAAAATGTTATTAATAGCTTATCTTTAAAGTTTAACTTTTTATATCTTAGGGTTTTAAATATTAAAGTTAAAATAAAAGATAAAAACAAAATTATGCCAACTATTCCTGTCTCCGCTAAAAGTTCTGAATAAATATTGTGTGGGTGAATATCGCAAGCTTTATCAGCTAAATATGGTCCATGATATTCATAATGTATTATTTTACAAACATTCCTGTAGTTTCTTACTCCAACTCCAATAACTTTCTCCGTAGTCCAGACATAATATCCAGATTTAAACAAATCAATATAATTATAATTTGGCGCAACTTCACTTAAGCTTTTTTTGTTTACAATAACATCTTTCAAATACTGATAAAAATACTGATATCTGTCATTTAAATTTTTATTAAAAGTAAAAGAGGAAAAAATAATTAAAATAAAAATTGTTAATAAAATAATCAAATTTTTTAAATTCTTATGCTTATATGTAAATAAAAAATAAAACGAGAAATACAACATTGTTAATAATGTCGCCATTCTTTCACCGGATATAAATATTGTAATAATACCAAGTAATAATAAAAATAGATTATATAAAGAATAATTATTTAAGTGATACAATAATAAAGAATAGATAATTAAAATTTTGATTATAAAAGATCCAATAATTTGTTCATCAAAAAACAGGCCACTAAATCTATATAATTGGTATTCATTAAAAACAAAATCAATTATTCTATTGTTATACAAATATTTAACAAGTATTTCGATATACATGCTAGTTGAAATTATAATTATAGTTGTAACAATCAATAGATAAAAAATTTTAATTAATTTTTCATTTTGAAATAAAGGTCTTAAAAAAAATATTACAGAAATTAAAAAAATATAAAATCGAACATGAAAAAAAGATTTCATCAAAGAATTAAATACAAATTCAGAGTTGATTGAACTTACAATTGAAAAAAGCCAAAGCAATGTAAGTATAAATATTTCTAATCTAAAATTAATTATAAAATATTTTCGTTTTTCTTTTGATAAATTAAAAAAATAATAAATGAAATAAACGTCAAAAATTACAATAAATAAATCTGACAAAAATGGTCCTGATATAAAAATTAATGGAAATAAAGCAAGAGAAATAACAAAAATTTCAGGTTTAAGAGTATTTAACTTCATGTTTTTATTGAATACAATAAAATTGTTTATAATGAACTAATAGACATATTTAAATATAAGTATATTAAAAAAAAATCAAATGAAAATTTCAAAATTATCTTTATTAATTTTAATATTATTTTTTTTTATAATAGGTAATATAAATTTTCATAAAGGTTCATTCCCAGCAAATTTAATTATATTTATTGATAATTTTCATTCGAAATTAATTAAAAAAGAAAAAATTAATTTAAAGTCGATGACAGAGTGTTATTTAGAGAGAAAAACAAGTAATAGTTTGGGACAAACTATTGAAATAAATAAAAAAAATTTCAATAAATTTTATGAAAACATCAGACTAAAGTTTTTAATAAAAGATTGCCCATATGTGTATGAGTATAATCTGGGATCCGACAATCTAAGTCAAGTATACTTGGGAAGTACATTATCCCCAAACGGCATTGGAAAAAATTTCTCAAGTAAAATTAATTCGGATTATCTTATAATTTCTGACACAGATTACGGGTATTTAAATAACAATAAAATTAATTTTATAAAAGATAATAAAGTCACAAAAAAAAGGAAAAAGAAGATAATTAATCATATTCATTTTAATAAAGGAAAATATTTTACTACTGTAAGAGATTTTGAACTTAGGGCATTAAATCGTGCACGATACAATAATTATTGGAATTGCAATATTAAGTTTACTGCAAATGATAAAATTGAAATATTAAATCAAGAATTAAAAGTTATTTATAGCGCAAGCGTATTGGATCTAATTCAAAAAATCAATTTTGGTTTTCGAACATGTAGATGGAATCCAATAAAAATTAAAGAATTCTACCCTGATCAAAATAATGAATTTGCTTTAATTTCTTCTGCTACTCTTTCAAGAGTTTTTTTATTCGATATAAATAAAAAAAAAATAATTAATTTCTACAATGTAAATCAACCTCATAGTCTTAGGTTTTTAGATGAAAATAGGTTCATTGTAATTGATAACGTTAATGGAACTTCACAATCTGTTGCTCCATCACCAATAAATTTAAAATCTGAATATGGAAGAACTAGAATAATGATTATTAATATTAAAAATAAAAAAGAAGAGCTTATATTTCAAGGAAATAAAAAATTTAAATTTGATAATATAGATAAAGTAAAAATCGATATTGAAAGTAAAAATATTTTCAGAATAACTGAAAAAAACAAAATTTTTATTTTGGATTGTAGAAATAAGTTATCCAACATGATGAAAAAATATGAAAATTGTGAAATTTACGATCTTATAAACTCACCAAAAAGTAGCTTTTTATTTATTGATAGTATGATTTTTTAAATTTTTGATTTTTAGATTTTTATAATAGAACTTATTAATAAAAGTTTTATACAAAATACCAAAAATAATATTTTTATGAATCATATAATACGATAAAAAAAAACCATTTTTGAGTAAAATTAAATTGTTTCATATATTTCATTTATTTCTTAATAAATTTAAAAGAATAAAATATTAATAAAACAATGAGTGGTATTACAGCTGAAGTTAAACCAAATAGGATGGAGGTCAACAAAGTTATCTCCTCAGAATAATTAAAAAATTTAAAAAAATAAATAAATAATAATTCCCTTACACCCCATCCATTAAAAGTTATAGGTAAAGTAGAAATCAATGTAATTGTGGGAACCAGAATAATAACTGGAATAATTGAAATATTATTAAATAATGATTTACTGATAAAGTAAAAGCTAATTATTTGAAGAAAGTGAATAAAAATACTTAAAAATAATGGCAGTATAGTCTCTTTTTTATTTTCTGAGAAAATAGAAATGAAATGATAACCTTTTCTTAAAAATTCTTTAATTTTGCTTTCTTTAATGTATCTCAAAATATTTGATACAAACTGCCAAATTTTTTTTAAGAAAAATATACAAAGAAAATAAAATATTATAATTAAAATAAAAATAAGATAAAAATACGATCTTTCTAAAAAATAATAACTGCAAAATAAAATTGAAATACCGATAAAAAAACCTTTAGATAACATTCCAAAAAATCTATCTACAACTATAACAGTTGCGGAGTCGCTTACATTCATATTAACTAATTTAGAAAAATAAATTCTTACACCCTCATTTAATATTCCTGGTATAAAATTGCATGATAAGGCATGAATTGATTGAATATAAAGAAGTTTGCTTAATTTTTGTGGTTGAATAAATTTCTCTAAAAGTATACTCCATCTTAAACCACTTAAGAAAAAAGATAAAAAGCCTATTGCAAGAGTCAAATATAGATATCTATAATTGATAATTTTTACTTCAAGATCTTTAAAATCAACCAAATTATTAATCAAATATACTGATGAAATAAGTATTATAATCTTGATTAAAAATTTAATTATTTTATTCAATGTAAAGTTTCTCCATTTTACTCATTTCATTTTCATATTTATTGTTTTGATTTATTTTATTTAAATTTATTTCTAATAGTTTTGATTTATCAATTTTTTCTAAAGAATTAATTTTGATTGAAAGATCATTAGAATCTTTATCTTTAAATAAAAATCCATTTTTGTTTTCCTCAATCCAAAAACTATTATCTGAATTATCAGCTACGATACATTTGGCACCAGATGCCATAGCCTCAGCAATTGATGTTGAAATACCAGCATCGTGTAGTGATGCTGAAATATAACCATCACATTTTTTATATAAAACTTTTAGCTCATCTTTATTAAGATGTCCTAAAGTGTATATTTTATCGTTTAAATTATATCTTTTAATTTTATCATATACTAATTTTTTATAGTATGGTTGCCCATCACCACCTGCTAATATCAAAATATATTCATCAGAATGTATTTTATTAAATGCTTCTATTATGGTTAGGTAATCGTAATAATCCCAATACCCTCTACTGGAAAATAAAAATTTTTTGTCTTGCTTAATAATATTTGACACATCCTTTCCTAAATTATCTTCATTATAACTACTATTTAAAAAAAAATTATTCATACCAAAATTAATTATAGAGAATTTATTTTTAGTGAAATTAAATAATTCATTGATTTGATTTTTAATATGAATTCCATCGGTAGTTATTTTTTTACATCTTTTAAAAATAAATTTAAAAAAATATTTTATAAAAAAATTATCTTTGTGATTAAGGAAATCAGTGCCCCAAACTGTTAAAATAATATTTTTATGAAAATAAAAAATTAAAAATGACAAAATTGAGTATTTGTAAACTGAATGTATGTGAATCACTTTTGGCTGATATTTTAAAGTGTAAAATAAACTAAATATTATTGGCAAAATTGGAAAATAAAGAGTAGTTAAGAATTTAATTTTGCCAATATTTTTTTTTTGGTTTTCGCTTAATAAACTAAGAGTATCTTTATTAAGTTTATTATAACTAATCCAAATAAAGTTATGATTTGAAAAATATTCTATCCATTTATGAGAATGGATTGAATTTGCTGGGGCTATAAATAAAATTTTATCTTTATTTTGCATTAGAAAATTTTTTTATATCAATAACCTCATCAAAATACTTGAACAAATTTCTATTATGAGTACAGACAATAATTATTTTATTATTTTTAATTCTATTTAATGAATTAATTAAATTTGAAGATATTTTTTCACTTAAATATGATGTAGGTTCATCCATGATTATTATTTGTTTATTCTGGTAAAGAGTTTTAGAAATATTGATTAACTGCTTTTGGCCGCCTGACAAATTAACAGCATTATTTCCTAACTTGATATTTAAGTAATCTGCTTTATTTTTAAACAACTGTTTAATACAACTTACATTTAAACACATATCAAAAAGATTTTTATTATATTTTCTCTCACTAATAATGTTCTTAAATATAGTATCTGAAAATACAAAGGGTTCTTGGGGGCAATAAGCAATTAAATTTGAGAGGTTTACAAGTTCTAATTTTTTACTGTTAAACTTAATTGTTCCATTTTGGCTTTTTAATAAACCACAGATTAAATCTAATAAGGTGGTTTTCCCAGAACCATTTGGACCAATAATACAGTACATAGAATTTTTTCTGAATTTTAATTTATTTATATTAAGAGTATTTTTTTTTTGTTTGTTCTCGTATTTGAATTTTATATTTGCTAAATCAATACTATCAATTTTTTTAATTTTAATTTTTCTAACTTCATCTTTTCTGTTGTTTGCTTTGTATGATTTTAATTGAGATATTACTGATTTTAGAGAAATATTAAAAAAAGCTCTAGTAGTTGAGTTAACATAAATTCTATTTACTGTTGGCGCCATTCTTACAGCTGCAGCAGCAAAAACTGATATTGTTATAACAACATTTTCCGATGGGTTGTTAATAAATAGATAAAAAACAATCAAAATTGACACCATAGCTATTATTATTATCTCAAAAAATAATCTTGGAGTATTTTGTACAGTATTAAGAAATGCAATAGATTTTGAGAATTTGATTGCATTTTCTTCAAATAATCTTTTTAAAAAATTTTCCGTATTGTTTAATTTTATTTCTTTAAAAGAACTATAAGATTTTGTAATAATTGAATTTAATTCATCCAGACTTACTTGTCTTTTTTTTCCCCAAATTAAATTTTTACTCTTAATATATCTAGACAATATAAAAATAATTAATAGAAAGACTAATCCAAGTATCAACGTTACTTGAAAATTATATAAAACTAGAAATAGAAAAATAGAAGCAAAAATAAAAATTTCTGCATAAAATACGTAAAGGCTTTGAAGAATATTTTGAAATATATTTTCAACCTCAGAAATGATGTTGGTTAGTAACTTGGATGATTTGCTTTTTGTATAAACGGTATAGTTTGAATCTAAAAAAGAATCATAAATCTTTGAACTTAATTTACTTTGTGCTTTTGCAAAAAAGTTATTCTTAAATATTTCAAGCAAGAAAATTATTAAGTTTTTAATAAAAAAAATGACAAATAACAAAATGGTTAAAAAAATTAGATAGTTTTTTTTCTCCATTGGGTATATTTCATTTATAAATTTATAAAATTTGTTAGATATTTGACTACTTTCACCTTGCGATAGAACTTCGTTCAAAAATAATAAAATAGAAGATAATCCAAATATTTCAAAGATTGCGGTCAAAATAAACAAAGAAATAAAAATAGTGGAATATTTCTTAAAATTAATGTTGATTAGTGAACTTAAAATTTTTAAAGATTTCATTTAGACTATGAATAATATTTTATTAACTGGTGCAAATGGTTTTTTGGGCAAGAATATACTTAAAAACCTCAAATCTTCAAATAAATTAATAAAAACAGATCTAAATAACTTAGATATCACTAATTTTGAAAAAAGTAAGGCTTTTTTAGAAAAGAAAAGAATCGACGTAGTAATTCATGCGGCGGCGGCCAAAGGAGCTGCTGAAAGTTTTAACAATCCAAAAAAATATGTTGATGTAAACTTTTATGGAACACTTAATCTTTTGGAAATAATGAGAATAAAAAAAATAAAAAAAATAATTTTTATTTCTTCGTCTGGCATTTATGGAAGACCAAATAAAATTATAAATGAAAAATATGAAAAAAAACCATTTAATCCATATTCTTTAGGTAAAAACTTATCAGAGATAATCATTAAATATTATTCAGATCATTATGATATTAAATATGTAAATATAAGGCCAAATTTAATATCAGGTTATGGATTAACTAAAGATAATTTAGTTTATGATATAGTTAAAAGTATAAAAGAAAATAAAGGAGCTTTAGTGTTTGGTAAGGGATTACATATTCGTCAATATACACATCCGGATGATATAAGTGCATTTATAAGTTTGGTTATTAAGAAACGCTTGTTTAATAATGAGTCATATAACATTTCAAATAATACAATAAAAACAATCAGCCTTATTAAAAAAATAATTAAAACTATGAAAAAGGGTAATATTCAATATGTTAAAAAAAATATTAAATCATTTAATTTGATAATTTCGAGTAACAAAGCAAAAAAAATAGGATGGAAGCCAAAAAGAAACTTAGATTATATAATTAACGAAATGATAGAAAAATTAAAATGAAAAAAAAAGTAAAAATATTAATTAGCGGTGGAAGCTCAGGTATAGGTCTATATTTAATAAAAAAATTATTGGAAGATGATTATTATATTATAAATTTATCTAGAAAAAAACCTAGTATAAAAAATATAAACTTATTAAATATAAGATGTGATTTGTCACATTTAAAAAATATAAAAAAAATTGAAAATAAAATTAAGAAACACGATATAAAAATAATTATAAATTGCGCAGCTGATTTAGGTGAAGTTGGTTACTTAAATAATATTAATATTAAAAAATGGGCAAGTAGTTTTAACCTAAATCTTTTTTCGCATGTCTATTTATTTCAAATATTTTCAAAAATATTAATAAGAAACAAAGGTATAGCAATTTTTTTTTCAGGAGGTGGTTCTGCGAATGCCTTTCCTAAGTTTTCATCTTATTCATTGGCCAAAACAGCTATCGTTAGGTTAGTGGAAAATATTCAAGCAGAATTTAAATCTGTATCAGCATATTGCATTGCGCCAGGAGCAAATAATACCAGGATATACAAAAATTCAGAAAAATATGGGCATAAAGTACCGAAAAAAAAAATGGTTACTCCAGACTTTACTTACCAGCTTTGCAAATACTTAATTAAAAATAAACCATCTCACTTAAAAGGTAAATTTATTCATGTTAAGGATGATTATAAAAATAAGAAATTATTTTCAGGAGAAAATTTCTTTCTTAGAAGAAAAGAAATTCGATAAACTAAAAAATGATTAATTTTTTTGAAAGATTTGTAAAGAGACTTTATAAAATAATAATTTTTAAAGGAATAATTGATTTTCTTTTTATTAATTTTAGATTGTTAATATGGAAACATAGAAAAAAAATTCATGGTATGAATGAAAATGAGCTATTTTTGGCTCAGTACCTAAAAAAAAAAATAAAAAATAAAAAATTTTCACTTTTAGAATTGGGATGTGGTGAGGGAAATTTAATAAAATATTTAAATAAATATTTTCCGTCTTCTAAATTAGTTGGTTATGATTTAAATTTCCATTGTATAAATGATGCAAAAAAATCTAAAATTGAAAATGCAAAATTTTATGTAAAAAATATAAATAAGATTCAAAAATTCAAAAGTTTTGATTATATTGTGTCAAAAGCCTCGTTAATCTACTTGAGTGAAGTTGAAATAATTTCATTTTTTAGAATATTATTTAAAAGTAAATTTAAAAAATGTTTTTTTTTAGAATTGGGGACAAATGAAACAAGTTGCCAGAAAACATCTTTTTTTGCACATAACTATAATGAACTGTTAAAAAAATATTCGAGAAAAAATAAAATTAACTTTAATATTCAAATTAAGCCAAAATTAAAAACAAAATGGTATACAAAAAATGTTAAAATTTTTCCTGTTTTGGTGGAGATTTCTAAATTTTAATCAATTATTCTATCAATTATAAAATTATTATTTTTAGAAATTTTGTTAAAAATACTTTTTAAATACAATAATATTACAAATCCAATAAATATAATTGTCATTATACCAAAAAATATAAAGTATGAGGAATTAATACCAAATAATAATGACATAATTCCAGATACAAATGAGATTATTGCGCCAAAAATACTAATTAGTAAAAATAAATAACTAAAATTTAACAAGCCTATAATTGCACCTTTGATTGAGCCAATCAAATATTTTGATTTTCCAAACTTTCGCTCCTCTCTATCAAAATCTATTTTAGACTGTTTTAATCCTATAAATGGAACGTCTCCCCTTATAAAGTCACCTCTGTCATTTTCTTTTAATTTATCTAAAAATTTTTTGCTAATAATTCTACACTCACCTACATTAGTAGGTATATTTAGATTATTATCAGCAAATCTGTTAACTAGAAAATAATAGATACTGACAAGAATTTTTCTTATATTAGACTCACCAGCTCTACTTCTTCGTCTTGCATATACACATTCATAATCACCATCTTTTATTTTTGAGTATAATTTTGGTATTAAGGATGGAGGGTCTTGAAGATCAACATCGATTATTATTATATAATTTGAAACACAATTATATAACCCCGCTTTTATTGAAAGAGCCTGTCCAAATCTCCTTGATAATTTTATAATTTTGATATTTTTGTATTTAATTTTACAATCTAATAATACCTTTTCCGTGTTATCTGAAGACGGGTCCATACAAAATAGAATTTCGTATTCGCAGTTAGGTGGAATATTTTTTTCAACTTCAACTATAAATTTTTCTATATTGTTCTCTTCATTATAGACTGGGACTATTATAGATAATTCTTTCATTTATATTTTTTGAAAATAAACAGTAATATAGCTGAAAAAAACATTAAAAATATAGAAAAATAAATTAACTTATAGCTGTATTTAATAAGTATTTCTTTTTTTTTGTCATTTTCTAACTGACTTAAATCAAACGAAAGAAAACTATCTAAAGTTTCTTTATCAGAAAATTCTTTTAAAATATTATCAATTTTCAATATGTGATTAGGTCTTTTAGAAACCATCAAGTACAAATAATTAAATTTTAAATCCTGTTCGTTCAAATTAAAATTTATAAGGTTTTTAATTTTATCTATTTTGATTTGCTTATAATTTTTATTATTATAAAATAAATTATTTGATACATCTGCGTCTAGTTTGTAATTACTTAAAAAAGCAAAATCTGAAGATAAATCAATATTGTAAATAAATAAATTCATATTTTTATCTTCGCATCTGTTCTCCATTAAATGTTCAGCTCCACTTATTTTAATATCTGAAATAATCTTATTAACACCAATTCTTCCTAGAAATTCAATTTTTTGCTCAGATAGGTTTTTCATTTCAAAATATCCTAAACTACTAGCCTTTGAAAATGTTTTTAATTTATTCTTGTCTAAGAAAGAAAAATAATTTGCTTTATTTGAGGCTTCAAATATTTCATCTCTGACAATCAAATAATGTAAATATCCTACTAAAGCAGAATTAGTTTCTTCATACTCGGGAAAGATTCTAAAATTTAACTGTTTATTTAGATTGCTTAGAAGAATGAAATTATCATTTAGCCTATTATGTGAATTAAGAAGAATATTATTTTTTTCTTCTTTATTTATATATGCTGTGCACTCTTTAAAAAATTCATAATAATTAACAAATTTTTTTGAAACTTCGTTTGATCTACTTTCAAATTTATTAAGCCAGGAACTATGAGTGCTTACATGTAATAACATAAGTATTGATACAAGAAAAATTTTTACATATTTTTTTATAAAGCTAAGTTTTACGAAGAAGATTAATATTAGGACATTCAAAAAAGGAAACAAATATGAGGCTTTAAAGTTTAAAAAATTAAATAATTTAAACTTATTTTGTTCTTCATAAAAAAAATTATAATTTTCAAATGAGGAGATCAGGCCAAATATTATTAAATCAACAAAAAAAACAAATAAAATAAAATATTTATTATTTAAGTCCTTTCTAAAATAAATTAATAAAATAAAATTCAATATTATTATAAAACTAGGTATCATGCTTATATGATGTCTGATTTTCATTGGATGGAAGATTTCAGAAAAAAAGAAAAAATAAAAAAAATAAACTAATATAAATAAGACAAAAATAATAATTTGATTCAATAAGAAAACATTTTTAAATTTTTTTATTGATAAAAATAAAATTGAAAAATAAAAAAAGATTGGGATATATAAAGGCCCAACTGTGCCACTATATGGATGTAAAAAAGAGTCACCACCACCTTTAATAAAATAAGAAAAACTCGCATTTAAATCATTAACAAAAGAAGAAAAAAAATTTAATAAAGAATACAAGCCAAATCCACTAGCTTCTGAGCCAGAAGCGCTAAAACCTCCAATAACAACGGGTACCCAAATAAGTGGTAAAGAAAAAAAAATAAGTATTGAAAAGATCGCAGAAGAAAAAAATTTGTTTTTATTTAAAGCAAGATAAATAAAAAATGAAATTGTTGGATAAGTAAGAATTGCAACCCAGTTTGAGACAAAATTAAGTAATATTAAATATAATATTAAAGGTGACAACTTTCCTTTATCTATAAAATTAAATAGAAAATATAAATATAAAGGAAAATAAAAAAAATCTTTATTTAAATAAACTATGGGACTTAAATTATATCCGAAAGATAAATAAATAATTGAAAAGCATAAAGTTAGTGAAGTATTTTTTGAAAATTTTAGGAGGAACAAATATATACCTAGCATTGCAAAAAAATTTTCTAAAATTTTTTGAATTAAAATAACGTTTTCGACATTTGTAAGAAAAGATAATAAATAAATTGGATTTAGTGTTGGAATTACTTGGAAAGTACTATCATGACCATAATTTTTAAAATAATCAATTAAGGGAAATTCTAAGTTAGATATATTATATTTTAAATTTAATATACTTGAAGCTGTTCGAGCAGTATTCCAGTGATAATCATAATCAGAAACTTGGAATACAGAAAAATTAATCTGATAATTAAAAATTATTGCATAGAGAATAAGTATTAAGCACGGAATAAAAAATATGTAGGTCGATTTTTTATTTATCATATCATTTTTTTAACAGAATTCGATACAACATCTAACCTCGTAGGATTCAATATTCATTTAAATCTTTATTTCTAAGACAAATTTCACCTAATTTTTTATCTGTTGTATTATTTAATATTATGTTTGAGATTGATTTAAGAACATAAGTTCTATTAAAAAAATTAAATATTGTAAAAATAATAATTTTAATATCAAAAATAAAATTGTTGTTATTAACGTAATAGATTCCAAGTTGACTTTTCCAAGGTCTAATTAAAGTTCCATAGTCTTTGTTTGGATCTTGGCTATTTTCAAGGATTTCTGCTTCATCATAAAATACTATTGATGCTAAATCAGTAATGCCAGGTTTTATCCTAAGCAAATCTTTTTCACTTGAGGTGTACATATCAACCTCATATTTTACATTAGGTCTTGGGCCAACAAAAGACATGTGTCCAAAAAAAATATTTAATAATTGAGGTAATTCATCTAATTTAGATTTTCTTAAAAATTTACCTATTTTTGTAATTCTTGCGTCATCTGATTTAGTTGAAAATACTTTATTTTTATCCGCATCTACAATCATAGATCTAAATTTAATCATCTTAAATATCTTAAAATTTTTTCCTACCCTTTCTGATAAATAAAATGGATTGTTAAAATCTGAGAAGAATACGATCAAGCAAATTAAAATTATAATTGGCAAGAATATAATTAGTAGAAATGCTGAAAAAAAAAAATCAAAATATTTTTTCATCTAAAAAAATTTTTTTTTTATTTTATTAATTATTTTTTTTTTATTAAAATAAAATTCTTTTTCAAGATATTTAGATGTTGGGGCTGGGCTATTGAATAAATTTACTCTAAGTGATTTAAAATTCAGGCTGAATTCATCATTTAAGCTAGCTATAATCTCAGATGAAATACTACAACTTTTCCAAGCAGGGTCTATAACTACAAGCTTTTTTGTTTTTTTAACAGAATTCGATACAACATCTAACCTCATAGGATTCAATATTCGTAAATCAATCACATCTGAATATATGCCTAATTTTTTTAATTTGTTATAAATTTCCAAAGCAATTTTTGTTCCGTATCCGCATCCTACAATCGTAAGATTATTACCATTTTTTATTTTTTTTGGTTTTAATGATGTCAACTTTTTGATTTGTATTTTCTTATTTAAGAATGCTTCATCATCGTATAACCACCTGTCGTCAATAAATATAACGGGATTATTTGATTTTACACCTGCAATAAGTAAGTCATAGGCGTCTTGAACTGAATATGGCATTAATACAATCAATCCAGGAATATGTGACAACCAAGAGTGAAGCGATTGAGAGTGTTGTGCTCCCTGTTCTCCACCTCTATTTATTATTGATCTTATTGTTAGATTAGTAGAAGCCTTACCACCCATCATAAATCTCCACTTCGCAGCTTGATTAACAATTTGATCTAAGGCTAAAACCATAAAATCCATTCTAGGATGGATTACAATTGGTCTCGATTTAGTTAAAGAAGCTCCGAAAGCTATACCTGTAACTGCGTTTTCAGATACAGGACTATCTATCACTCTAGCTCTTCCAAATTTTTTATCTAAATCTTTCATTGTTTCCCCAACATACCAGGGACTCCATAGACCTTGTCCAATCAAAAATACGTTCTTGTCCTTTTTTAATAAATTTTCAAAAGCTAATAGAATAGCATTACTGTATTTAATCTTTTTCATTATATACTATTTTTTTAAGTAGATTTTTTTTTGGGTAATTTGAATTCTCTGCAAAAATTACTGCTTTTTCAATTTTTTGATTAATTTTATTTTTTTTTCTATTAATAATTTTTTTTGTAATTTTTTTTTTATTTAGTAAATAATTTTCAAATTTTAATAATGGATCTCTATTCTTCATCCAAGCTAAAAGTTCTTTTTTGTTTCTTCTCACGCCAACATCTATATCTCTATTTGGTCCAACATGACCTAGATGTCTAAACGTAACTGCTTCAATTAAGAAAGGTTTTGATTTTGTTCTAATATTTTGAACAATTTTTTTGGTTTTTTTATATATCTCTATAATATTATTACCATCCAGAGTATCACAATCTATATTATTAGATTTCGCAAATCTTGTGATTTTGTTTGAACTCTGTCTTAATCCAATATCTAAATGACTTGAAAATAAATTATTCTCCACAACAAATAAAATGGGTATATTGTAAACTGATGCAAAGTTAAGAGTTTCGTGAAAAACACCTTCTTCACATGCTCCATCACCAAAAAAAGCAACTGTTATATTTTTATTTGATTGTAATTTATTTGCGAGACCGTAACCACATGCAATTGGTATAGTTGCTCCAACAATTGGTACCGATCCTTGGAATCCTATTGAATTATCTATCAAATGCATTGATCCCCCAAAACCTCGTGAAAGACCTGTTATCTTTCCATAACACTCAGCAAAAAAGTTATTAAGATTTGTCCCTTTGGCAAGCACATGGCTATGTGACCTATGATTTCCAAAAACTTGATCAGTTTTTTTTAAATTTTCTGAAATTCCCACTGCAATTGCCTCTTGACCAACTGATAGGTGAACTGGGGTATTGATTATTTTATTTTTTGCTAATTTGGCTATTTTTAATTCAACTTCTCTAATAAGAAGCATTTGTTCGTAAAATTTTAATAATTTACTATTTGCAATATTACTAGATTGAAATTTTGTTTTAAAATTAGCACTAGCTAAAAAACCTAACTCATTTTTAAAATTAATATTAAATAATTTATTTATAGCCATAAAAAAATCTAATTTTTTTGATAACGTATTTTACATCAGAATTCTTAAGCGAGGTATTTAAGGGTAACATTAAAATTTTTTTAAAAATATTTTCAGTTTCCCTATATGAAACTTTTTTAACTTTTATACCTTTTATTGAGTGGATTGCTTGTCCATTCCATTGAATTAAAGTGCTAATTCCATTTTTTTTTAAGTATTTTCTTAAGTTATCTCTTTTCTGAGCAGTTAACTCATAGTTTTGAAATACATCAAAATTTTTAGAATTTTTATTTGGTGGTGGTGGTAGATTTAATTCTTTAATATCTTTAAGCCCTTGATTGTAAATAGATGCTAATTCTCTTCTCCTATTTAAGTCTTTTTTTAAATAATTAAGTTTAATTGACAAAACCAGTGCTTGGATATTATCTAATCGAGAATTTGTTCCCCATGTTTCAACTTTGCCTGATTTACCTCTACCGTGGTCTCTTAATTTAAACAATTTTTCTGCAATAGTTTTATTGTTAGTAATTATAGCCCCTCCATCTCCAAAACATCCTAAAATTTTTGCAGGATAAAAACTCAATGTTCCAGTTAAGCCAAAAGTAGTTGAATTTTTATTTTTATATTTAGCTCCAATACTTTGTGCACCATCTTCGACAACTTTAAGTCTATATTTTTTTGCAATTTTTAAAATTTTATCCATTTCGCAAACTCTTCCATTGAGTTGAGTTGGAATTATAAATTTAGTTTTTTTTGATATTGCTTTTTCTATTTTGTTTTCATCCATCATAAAATCTTTTTTACAGTCTATTACAACAGGTATACCACCAGAGTCATGAATTGCGGAGGCGGTAGCAATATAAGTATGAGACGAAATAATTACTTCATCTCCTTTTTTCAAATTTAGTGCCTTTAAAGATAGCAATATAGCATTTGTTCCATCAGCAACACCAATAACGTATTTTGCATTTAAGAATTTACTAAGCTTTTTTTCAAATGTCTCAAGTTCTGTCTGTAATATAAAGGCACCTTTTTTTAAAACAGAAATTAATTTAGGTTTTATAATGTTTGAATATTGGTTATATACATGAGGATAATTAAAAAAAGGAACAAAAGTTTTTTTCATATTTATAAAATATATCATGTACTTCATTAATCTAAAAAATAAAATTATCAACAACAAAGTTAAAATTGGTATTATTGGTCTTGGTTATGTTGGGTTACCACTTTCAATAAAATTTACTCAAAAAAATATTTCTGTTACTGGATTTGATATAGATAAAAAACTTGTATCAACACTAAATAGAGGAAAATTCCATTTAAAGACAATTGATAAAACATTTATGAATAGCAAATTTAAAAAAAATTTTTTTGCAACAAATAATTTTTCCAAAATAAAAGAAGTTGATGTCATAATTATTTGTGTTCCAACACCTTTAAAAAAAAATAAAATACCTGATCTAACTTTTTTAAAAAAAACACTAATTAACATAAAAAAATACTTGGTTGCTGGCCAGCTAATCTCCTTGGAGAGCACAACTTATCCAGGAACAACAAAAGAGTTGATTGTTGATAAAATTAGTAAAAAGTTTGAAATTGGTAAAAACTTTTTTGTATCTTTTTCACCAGAGAGAGAAAATCCTGGTGAAAATTCAATTTTATTCAATAAAATAACAAAAATATGTGCTGGATATTCTAGCAAATGTAAAGAAATTTCAAAAAATCTATATTTGAAAATTTCACCAGTTAAAACAGTTTCTACTTTAGAAACAGCAGAAATGACTAAACTACATGAAAATATTTATAGAACAGTAAACATCAGTTTAGTTAATGAAATGAAAATAATTTCTGAAAAATTTGGACTTAACATAAATGAAATAATAAATGCAGCAAAAACCAAACCTTTTGGTTTTAACGCATTTTATCCTGGTCCAGGTATTGGAGGGCATTGTATACCTGTTGATCCTTTTTATTTAGTATGGGCAGCAAAAAAGAAAAATGTACGTACAGACTTTATAAACTTATCTGCAAGTATTAATGATAGAATTTCAAATTGGATATTAAACATTGTTAAAAAAACTTTAAGAAAAAAAAAAATAAAAACAAGAATGAAAATCCTTGCTGTAGGTTTATCTTATAAAAAAAATGTTGATGATACAAGGGAATCGCCATCATTTAAAATTATTGAAAAACTTTTAAAAGCAAAATTTGAAGTTAAATATTATGATCCTTTCTTTAAAAAATTCCCAAAACAAAGAAATTATAAATTTAAATTAAATCCAGTAAAACTTAATAGAAAAAATATCTTAAATTTTGATGCAGTAATAATTTTAACCAATCACGACAATATTAATTATAAATTAATAGAAAATAACGCAAAGTTTATTTTTGATACAAGAGGAGTAATAAAAAAAAACTCAAATGTTAAATATTTATGATGCACAAGAAAGATAGCGTAGTTATTGGGACAGGATATTGGGGAGAAAATATTATAAAAGATCTTATTAAAAGTAAAAGATTATATGCAGTTATTGAAACAAACCTTCAAAGAGCTAAAATAATAGAAAACAAATATAATGTTCGTATAATTAAATTTAATGATTTAATAGACAAAAAAATTAAAAACTGTTTTATTACAACACCCTCATATTTACATTACAAACACTGTATGAAGGTTATAAAATATAAAAAAAATATATTTGTTGAAAAACCCTTGGCATTTAACAAAAAAGAAATTGAAACAGTAATTAAACAAATTAAAAATAAAAAAATAATTTTTATGGTAGGATACTTATTGCTACACCATCCTGCTTTATCTGTTTTGAAAGAAATAATTAAAAATAAAATAAATAAAATAATTTTAATAAAAAGCTCTAGGAAAAGTAATGGAAAAATTAGACCAAAGGATAACGTTATATGGAATCTGGCAATACATGACTTGGCATATTTTTTGGATATTTTTGGTTTAAATATAAAAAGTATGAAAAATTTGAATTTTAGATTTTTAGATAAAAAAATAGATGAAAGCAAAATTCACTTAATATTTAAAAATAACATAGAATATTCTGGTGAATTTTCATGGTTAAATATTGAAAAATCGCAAAACATAACAATACAAACTGACAAAGAGATTTATAGATTTGATGATTTATCTGTAAATAAGTTAATAAAGTTTAAATATAAAATGGTAAATGATAATCAAAATAACAAAAAAATGAAAATTTTTAATCAAAAAATAATTAAATTTCCAAAGATATCCCCACTAGAAAATGAAATTAAATTTTTTTTAACGAGAGCTGATGACAAGAAACGTAAAGCTTACAATAACCTTAATTTTACAAAGTACCTAACTAAAACTATTTCTGGTTTAAGTAAGGTGATTTAAAAATATTTAAGAGAATTAAGAATTGCATTTTGCGAACTAAATTTAAATTTCCAACCTAACTTTTTTAGCTTTTTATTAGATAATTTAACAAATGGTACATCTCCAGTCCATCCTCTGTTGGTTTTTCCTAAAATTATTTTAGGTCTCTTTAATTTTAAATTATTAATAACTAAATTAAGTATTTGCTTAACAGTTATTCTATCGTCATTTGATATATTATAAATTTCAAAATTTTTTTTTGTTTTCTTTAAAGCTAAAAATGAAGCATTAATTACATCGCTAACATCTATATAGGATTTTTTTTGTCTACCATTACCCATAATTTTAATTTTTTTTGGATTCTTTCTAAGATTATTGTAAAAGTCGAATGCGACACCATGAGTTTGATTTTTTCCAACAACATTTGCAAATCTAAATATTAATGATTTAATATTATATAAATGAGAATATGCTGATATAAAGCTTTCACTTGATAACTTGTTTGCCCCATATGTAGAAATAGGTTTTAAATCAGAATAGTTTTCTATTAATGGCTTATCATAACTTTCATCATAAACGCCTGAACCTGAGGAAAATATTATATTTTTTATGTTATTTTTCCGCATAGCTTCTAAAACATTCAAAGTTAAATTGAATCCTTCATAATAATCAATTAATGGATTTTTAACAGCTTTGGCTATATCGGCATTTGATGCTAAGTGGATTACCAGATCACATCCTTTTGAAATCTTAAAAATTTTTGATTTATTCTTTAAATCACATTTAATGAATGTAAATTTTTTTTCATTTAAAATTTCTTTGATATATTTTAACTTACCAACTTTAAGATTATCTATACCTATAATGGTTGAATTTTTAAAATTTTTTAAGATATAACTTGCGAAATTGCTACCAATAAATCCAGCTACACCAGTTATAAAAATTTTTTTAATTTTCATATTTTATTTTTTAATATAAGCAAATTGACTTTTATTACTAATAATATTGCGTAAAATTTTAGTTTTATGTCATTTGACTCTTTATAAGCCTGTAAATAATTTCCAGAATATATCATATAGCTAATTCTTTGCTTGGTGTTTTTTTTAATAATATAATTTTTTTTATTATCTATAATCTTTTTTTTAATATGATCTATTTTAAAATTATTTTCTTTATACATTTGTTGTAGAGTATAAAAATCAAGAAATGGTTGAAGTTTGTCATTAGTATTTAAAGTACTTGATTTTTTATTAAACCTATAATTATAAATTACTTTGTTAATTTGGAAGAATTTAAATTTTCTAGAATTTCTTAAAACAAAATCCATATCATCACAATGTTTAAGCTCTTTTCTAAATATTTCATATTCTTGACTAAATATATCTCTTTTAAAAGCAACTGATCCAATTGCAACGTGGTTATTATGTATTATATTTTTATCATCAATTCGTTTTAATTCTTTTTTCTGTTTTGATGTAAAAATATATTGAGATTTTGAATTAAAGTAATTTGTCAAACCACAACAAATATCTACACCATTTTCTAAATATTTTACTTGGATTTCAATTCTGTTTGGTTGTGACCAGTCATCTGAGTCTTGTAAAAAAACGTATTTTCCAACACATTTTGAAATACCTAAATTCCTGGCATCAGGCAAACTCATTTTTTCCTGAAATTTAAAATATTTAATATTAATATTATTACTTTTTAAATTTTCAAAATATTTTAAATTTTCCTCTTTTTCTGAGTCATCAATTATTACAATTTCAAATTCTGTAAATTTTTGATTAATTATACTTGATAAACAATTTTTAATATGAGGTAAGTCTTCATCATGTATTAAAATTAAAACTGAGGCTATCATAAATAATAAATTTTTTTATTATTCCTTTATTTTAAGTAACTTAAAATTGGAAGCTAAATATAATTAAAATATAAATATTGTTTACATAATATATAAAAATATATAGATAAACAACTTATGATAGTTTCAAAAACACCGTTAAGAATTACTTTGGCGGGTGGAGGCACAGACTTGCCATCATATTATAACAAGAATTCTGGTTATGTTATATCTATGGCAATAGATAAAAATATTTATATATCTGTTAATAAAACTTTTGTTAATTATTTTCAGTTAAAATATTCAGATTATGAAAAAGTAAAAAATGTGAGTGATATAAAACATAATCTTATAAGAGAGAATTTAAAGTACTTCAGTATAAAAGATAAACTTGAGATTTCTAGTATTGCAGATGTGCCTTCTGGTACTGGTCTCGGCTCCTCTGGAAGTTTTGGTGTTGGACTATTCAATGCACTTCAAAAATTAAAAAATTTAAATCTTTCAAAAAGACAGATAGCTTTAGAATCATCGAAAATAGAGATGGAAAAAGTAAAAGCTAAAGTAGGCCATCAAGATAATATAATTGCTGCTTATGGTGGTATAACAGAACAAAACTATAGCTCAAAGTTTATTAGAATAAGTAAAATGAAAATCACAAGAAATTTTCGAAATGTTGTGGATAAAAATTTAGTTATGTTTTACACAAATTTAAACCGTTCTGCATCAGACATATTATCTAATCAAGATAAACTTAGTAAACTAGATAACAAAAAAATAATATATAATTTAAATGAAACAAAAAAATTAGGTTTAGAAGTTAGAAAGTTAATAATTGAGGATAAATTTCATGAATATCATAGAATCTTGAAAGAACATTGGAAGATTAAGAAACTAAGGGATAAAAATATTTCAAATTCCAAAATCAATCAAATGTTTGATTTTGGAATTAAAAATGGCGCTATGAGTGGTAAATTAATAGGAGCTGGAGGAGGTGGTTTTTTATTATTTTATACAAGAAATAAAAAAAGTTTAGTTGAAGCATTTAAAAAAAAGAAGGTCCCAGATTTCAAATTTACATTGAATATAAATGGATCAGAAATAATAAGATAAATGGATTGTGTAATAATATGTGGCGGCTTTGGAAAAAGAATTCATAAATACTTCAACAAAACACCAAAAGTTTTAATAAATATAAATAATAAACCTTTTATTTATTATAAATTAAAACAAGTAAATTTTTGCAAAAAAATTTACTTGTGCACTGGATATAAAGGGAATCAAGTTAAAAACTACTTTAAAAATAAAAAAAATAAAAAAATTTTTATTAAAAAAGAAAAACAACCTTTAGGTACTGGTGGACCGATAAAAAACATAATAAATTCAATAAAAGATGATAAATTTTTTTTTACATATGGTGATAATTATTTACTGGATTTACCCATAAAAAAAATGATTGATAAATTTAATCAAAATAAAAAATCTGTAATTTTAATTTATAAAAATAATAATATATATGATAAAAGTAATATTAAATTAAATGCAAAAAAAAATATCATATATGATAAAGGAAAGAATTTTTTAGGTAAATTTATTGATTATGGTTTTTTTTTATTAAATAAGAATGACATAATTGACAATATGCCAAAGAGGATAAAATTTGACCTATCTTACTTAATAAAGTTATTGATAAAAAAAAAATTAATGCAATATATTATTGTGAAAAAAAGATTTTATGAAATAGGAAAGATAGATGGAATTAGAGAATTTGAAAAATACGTCAAAGAAAAAACTATTTAATTTTGAAAATTTTACAAAAATAATAAATACTATTAAATCAAAAAACTATAAATTTGCCAGATTCGATAGAAAAGATTCATCAAAACGAGTTTATTTGAGACATGATATAGATTTTGATCCAAAATATCTTTATAGATTTTTAAATTTTTATAGAAGAGAGAAAGTTGTATCGAACATTTTTTTTTTAATAAATGCAAAAACTTATAATTTGTTAGAAAAAAAAAATATTATTTTAATAAACGATATATCAAAAAATCATTGTGTTGGTCTTCATATAGATTTAGGTGAATTAACTTTTTCCAAAACTTATGAAACTATTAAATTTTTTAAAAAATATATAAATATTTCAAATGTGATAAGTTTTCATAGACCGAAAAATTATCAATTGATTAAATATACTAATCAAAATAATTTTTTAAATGCTTATGATAAAAATTTCTTTGTTAAAAAATTTTACGTTTCAGACTCAGGACAAAAAAAAAATTTTCATATTAAACTAATGAATATATTAAATGATAATGAAAAAATGCTTCAATTACTCATACATCCCATATGGTGGCAGAACAAATATAGAAAAAACGATATTTTAAACTTTATTCATGATGATCAAAAAAGCGACGTAAAAAAATATTTAATAAATAATAATAATTTTTTTAAAAATATTTAACTAAATTTTTAAATCAAAAATTCCATTACTTTTTTTAATTTCTTTGGCGGGACTTCCGATTACAAGTTTATAGTTTTTTTTATCTGAAACAACATTAGATGCGGAACCAAAAAAATTATTATTCCCAATTGATATTCCATTTTTAATTGTTGTATTCAAACCAAAAAAATTATTTTTACCAATTTTTACAGACCCACCTATTATAGATCCAGCACAAATCATATTATTTTCCTTTAAATAGCAATTGTGAGCAATATGAACTTGGTCATCTAGTTTATTGTTAGATGAAATAATAGTTGCATCTAGAGTTCCACAAGCAATTGTATTTCCACATCCTATTTCTATATTATTTTTTAAAATAACTGATCCATAGTGTGTAACAGGTTTAAGTTTTTTGTTACTAGTTGTCCAACCAAATCCTTTTTGTCCAATTACGCTATTAGATTTAATAACGCAGTGATTTCCTATCGTTACATTATCTCCTATAACTGTATTTGGATGAATTAAACAATTTTTACCAATTTTGACATTATTACCTAATTTAACATTTTCATGAATGATTGTATTCTTGCCGATTTTTGGAGCTATTTTTTTTTTCTCTGTAAAATAAAACTTTTCAACAATTTTGAAAAATAAATTTTTAGGTTTTTTATTTTGTACCTGAATTATGTGTTTATTAATTTTTTTAGATTTTTTATATGTAATTAATATACCATATTTAAGAGAATTTATTTTTTTTATATTTGTATTAGTTAAATTGTTGCAGAAAAAAATTGTTTTATTTTGTATTTTATTAAGCGAAGAAAAAAACTTTTTATTTAATTTAAATTTTATTTTAAAATTTATTTTTAAAAAATCTGAAATTTCATTATTTTGCATACATTCTCTCAAAATGTTGAAAAATTAAATCGTGATTAATGCCTTCCTCAAAATTTCTTAAAAATAAACTTTTTGAATTTTTAGAGTATTCTTTTAAGGTTGACTCATTATTATAAAGATTTAAAATTTTATCATATAAATCAAGTGTATCGCTTGAATATTGTATTCCAATTTTTTTTTCATTTAAAATTTCTGCTACACTCCCAGAAAGTGATGTTAGTATTGGAATACCAAAACTCATATATTCTGAAAATTTATTTGGCATTGCATTTGATAAATTTACATCATTTCTATAAGGTATTAAACCAATTTTAGTATTTCTTAAAATAAATTGAATTTCATTCTGATTTATCCATCCAGTAAAAATAATATTTTTCAAGTTTTGACACTTCAATCTAGTTTTTTCTAAATTGTCTCCTGCGCCACAAATAACGAATTGTATATTATCATTATTTTTAAATTTAATTGCTGCATTATAAATATCATCAAATTTTATAGTTTTTGTTACATTGCCAATAAGTGTAACATTAAATTTGTTATATATTTTTTTTTTCAAATCTATAATTTTTTCTGTCTCAGATAATTTAAATTTACCTGGATCTATATATGAAAATGGCACAAATATATCATTTGAAATATTTTTGCGTTTTGCATAATTTTGAGACCAATAAAGCATATTTTTAGAAATTGACATTAGTGAAAAAGTATTTTTAAAAATAAATTTAGTCATTATTCTAAATGGAAATAAAAAATAAGTTAAAATATTTTTTAAGTATTTTGAATATCCTTCAACGAATACTTCAGGCCACAAATCTCTAACATCTATTATTGTTTTAATACCTCTTTTTTTTGAAAAAAATATACATGCAAGACTTGTTTCAATAGGCGGAAATGCAACAAATATTAAGTCAGGTTGTTCTTTTATTTTTTTTAAGTAAAAGAACAATTTAATACCCAGAAAAAAGTTGCTTACAAGTCTCATAATTGAAATATTCTTTTTATAAGGAATAGTTTTAAGAAAATGAGTCTCAAGATTATTATTGACCTCAACTATCTTATTTTCTTTAAATCTATTTCTTTTTTTTACATGATCAAATGTTGATGTAAAAAGTTTTACTTTTTTTGATTTTTTTTCCGATAAAAACTTTGCAATTTTTCCTGCTCTATGAAGTCTAACATTTTTATCATCTATCTCAAGTGGCTCTCCACAAGCAAATATCCAAATTTTATGCATCAAAACTAAAATCTGAAAAATTATTTGGGTTTATTAAAATCATATATATAAATACGCAATCCAAGTTATAGTTAATATAATTTAAAAAAAATATAAAAGTAATAATTAAACCTCTATTTAAAAATGAATTTATTATCTTGGAAAAATTTTTTTTATTTATTGCTTTTAAATCTTTTATAATTCGAAAAGCAATAATACTGAATATTACGATATATATAAAAATTAAAAAAATACCCCCGTCTGTTATAATTGCTGGGAGATTAGCTGTTCGAACAGGAAAAGTGGCTTTTTCGAAATATCTTTCCTTATAATTTAATAATATTTCTCTTTCCAAAAGTGTTTCATTTACTGGTTCAATTAATTCCTCTTTATGTGAATAGAAACCATAACCAAATATTTTTCTAAAAAAATTTGGATTATTTATAATTAAATCAATGCTAGCAATTACTGGAACCATTCTATCATAATCGGAGAGTGATGGGTTTACTATTATATTTTCAACAAAAAGGTTATTAGAAGAATCTCCTAAAATATCAACTGTTCCAGTCTTAACCAATTCAAAGAAGGTGGTAACAATTATTTTCCCACTTTCTTTTTCTAATTGACTGTCTTTATAAAAATAATTATTTTTATAGTAAGTATCTAATTTTGTCATATATGGCCTAATTTCCCAATATTTTCCATCCAATCTTTCAAATCCATATAAAACTTCATCGTAGTTATCTTTAAATAAACACCATCTATTGTTTTGATTTAAATTAAATTCTTTACATTTATTTTCGTGAAATATTAAAGCTTTTTCATATTTAAAATAATAAGTGGTAAATTCAACAAATATATTTAAGATTACTGAGATAATAGCGCACAAAATAGGAATATAAATTTTTTTAAAAAAATTTACTATAATAAGAAATGACATAATCATACTTCCTACTCTAGAGTCCCAAAATAAAATATTAGAAAATATTACCAATAAAAACAAAATAGTATTTAAAGGTTTGTACTTATAAATTTTTAAAGCTGGAATAGTACTAAAAATTAAAATAGCAAAAGCCATAGAGCTTCCAGATACTAAATCTCCTTGAGATAAATATCTTGTTAATTTTTCCCCAAATGACACTTCATGATAAATACCTTGTAATAAATAAAGCAAGAATACAAATGTTGTTGTATTCGTAATAAATACAGAATTTTTTAGAGATAAAATATTAAAATTAAAGTTTTTATTTAATAAGAGATAAAAGAAAATTAAGATAAAAAATAAAAAATACCTTAAAATTCTTATATCGTAAATAAGTGTACCCTCTAAGGTTAAAAATAAATAATAAATTAGTAGAATAAACATTACTAAATATAAATAATTATTTTTTAGGAGAATTTTTAAGTTAACAATGCTGTCTCTTAAGAAATTTTGAATACTGTTTTTTCTTTTAAATTCATTTATTATTAAGAAAGTTAAAGATAGAAATAAAAAAAATTCATCTAATAGTCCATATCCTTTAAAACTGAAAACATTAAAAAAAATTATTCCAAAAAATAAAAAATGTTTAATATTTTTTGAAAAAAAAAAATAAATTAAAGAAGATGCTACAAAGAAGACTGGAATTAAACTATACATTTTTTTAAGTAGTTTTCAATTTCTACATCAGTACAATTTTTTTTATTTAAAATATTTTTTAATTTACTGTAGTTATTAGTAAATTTTTCAAGATCTATTGTATTTTCTGTTTTGGCTAAGAAAATCCTTTGCTCCTCGGTATTAACAACTATTTCATTGTCAAAAGTAAGTCTTTCAGATATTTTTTCACTTTTATCTATTTTAGAAATTTTGATTTTGCTTCGCGAGGAAGGGAACATAGATAACATTTTTTCAGCAAGTTTCTTTATATTAAAACTTTCTCCCATATCAAAAAATAATATATCTCCATTGTTACATTTTACATTCAAGCTTAGTGTAACTAAATATGCGGCCTCCATTGATGACATAAAATATCTATTTGTAGCTTCGTCGTTTACTATAAGATCTTTATTACTTTTAATATTACTCAAAAAAATGGGTATTACTGAGCCTGACGATCCAGCGACATTACCAAATCTTACTGATATTAATTTTTGATCTTCTATTTGATTATTTTGAAATTTTTTTACAAGTAATTCACAAATTCTTTTTGTAATTCCCATGTAATTACTAGGTTCTACTGCTTTGTCAGAAGATATTAAAATAAAATTATTTATTTTGTACTTTATAGCTAAATCTAAAATCTTCTCAGTACCAAAAATATTATTATTAATTGCTGACAATAGATTGTTTTGCACAATAGAGACGTGTTTGTATGCAGCAGCATGGAAGATAATATCTATCTGAAAACTTTTGAAGATATTTTCTAAAAAATTCTCATCATTTATACTTCCAAGGTGACAGACAGTATTTGATTTATTAATTTTATCATTATTTAAATTAAATATTCCAATTTCAGAGTTATCAATTATATGTATTTTATTTACATCTAAATGTTTTAATTGTTCATAAATTGCATTTCCTATGGTGCCAGCGCCACCTGTAATTAATATATTTTTATTTTTAAATAGTTTATTTTGTTTAGATAGATCCATGCCATACATTTCTTTATTAAATATTTCATTATAAAATGTATTAATATTTAAGTTAAATATATGATCAGCAAGATTATTGTTAATATTATATGCAAAATCAAGTTCAATTTTTTTTTCTTCTGAAATTTTTTTTAATTGGTTTAGTTGTTTTTCTTGCAATTCTTCAGTGAAATAAATTTTAGAAATTTTTTCTTTATTTAAATTTTTAATTAATAGATCAAAACTGTAATAAACTGGGATTTTATCTATAAAATTTATTCTATTATTTTTTTTACTTGTATTTGTTGATGAGTAAAAAAATCTTACTTTATAATTGCCTTGCTCTGTAACTAAATTTTTCAAAATTTTTGAATCTTCATTATTTCCTATAATAATAGCTGTTTTAAGGTTGTGAATTTGATCAATTTTGATAATAAATTTCCTTAAAAAATATCTGCTAATTATTGAAAAGATAAATTTATATGCTAAAGCAATAAATGGTATGGAGCGTGCTACTATTGATCTTTCGTAAAATATAAACGATACTGCTAGAAAAATTAAAACTATTATAAAATCGATTTTTAAAAAAATATCTTGATCTTGGGAATGTACTGGAAAATCATAGAGCTTAAAAAAGAAGATTACAGAAAACGATATTAAAACGTAAATTAAAAATACATTTAAAAATTCTATTGTTAAAAAACTTAAGTTTAAAAATCTGGTTAAATAGGCCATCAATAAAGAAAAAGATATTATAAGAAAATCCAAAATAAGAAGTGAAATATATTTTCTGTTTCTAAAACTAACACCTAGAAATGAACTTTCGTTCAGAAATCTCTTTATCCCTTTTTTTGTCATTAACTAAGCTTTAGATTTGCCTTCAAAGCATCAGATCTAAACATTTTTACAGTGTCTAAATTAAGCTTATTTATTGAGTAATTTTTTAACTTATACTTTGATAAGATTGATGGTGAAATTGTTATAATATCACAATCTACATTTTCTGCTTCAACCAAATTATAAATTTCTCTTGTGCTTGCCCAAAGTGTTTCAGCCTTTTTAAATTTTTTAAAAATAGTTACGCATTTTTTTACTAGATTAGAAGGCGACCTTAATGTATCAGAAATTCTGCCTGCAAAAATTGATATGATTATAGGTGTTTTTCCATCGTAAATTCTTTTTATACTCTTAACTTGTTTGAGATTAAATACTGCGGTAATGTTAAGTGGAATTTTTCTATTATTTAAATATTTAATAACAGGAATCATTGAAATATTTTTTGTATTAATTATAGGAATTTTCACATAAATATTTTTCGACCATGAATTAATTTCTATTGCTTGCTTTATCATTTCTTTTGGATCATCAGCAAAAACTTCCAAAGAAATTGGCAAATTTGGACAAACTTTTAAAAATTCTTTTACAAATTGTTTACAATTCTTTACACCACTATTTTTCATAAGAGAGGGGTTTGTTGTAAAACCTCTAATATATTTTTGTTTTTTATATTTTTTAATGTCTTTTATTGAAGCTCCATCAAGAAAAATTTTAATTTTTTTTTTTCATAAATATTTACCACTTTGTTTTATTTTTTGCCAATAATGGATGGCTCACAAGAAGATGCCAGATAATTGCTTGATATGATTCTGAAATTGGTGTTATCAATTTTTTCTCTTTTGTATCTATATCTATAACCACATCTCCATTCTTATAAGTATAACCATTTTTTTTTCCAACTATACCTAAAACTTTTGCATTCCTTTTTTTTGACAGTTTAATTGCATTTATTAAATTTACACTTACATTTTTTTTTAAATTGCCGCCACCAACCGAAAATATGAATAAAATATCATTTTTGCTAAAGTTACTTGTAATTAAATATTGATCAAAAATAGTTTCAAATCCTTCATCATTAGTTCTAGCTGTAATTTCAGATACATTATCTGTTATTGCGTAAGCTTCGATTTTACATAATTTACGAAAATCATTTACAGCATGAGAACAATTTCCTGCTGAACCACCCACTCCTGCAAAAAAAACTCTGCCTTTATTTTTTCTACATCTCAAAATAATTTTGATCATTTGATTTATTTTTTTTATTGAAACACTTTTAGAGACATCTCTTATTTCATTTAAATAAATTTCTGAAAAGTTCATAATTATGTTATTGTATTACAAAATAATTTTATACTTTTTTGTAAATCGAAATTATTAATAATATGTGATTGTGCATTATTCAACAATTCATTTAAATCTTTATTATCTGAATGCAAACAAAAATCAATTATATTCAATATTTGTGAAATATCATTTGGATCTATTACAAATCCAGTTTTTTTGTCTTTTAGCAACTCGTCTAAACCAAATGTTTTGGCAGATAAACAAAAGCATTTTGTATACATTGCCTCTTTAATGCTATTAGATAAAGCCTCAACATTAGAAAAATGTAAGTAAAACTGTGTTTTTAAAAAAATAGCAGCAACTTCCTCTCTACTGATCCAACCTGTAAATTTTATGCTGTCATTTAATTTAAGTTGATCTACTTTTTTTTTAAGATTTTTTTCCAAACTTCCAGTTCCTATTATTGTAAGTGTAGAATTTATATATTTTTTTTTTATTTCATAAAAAACATTTATAATTTGATCAATTTTTTTATGTTTTTCTAACAACCCTATTGTGCAAAAAGAAAATTTTTTTTTATTTGATAATTCTATTCCTTTAAACTCATTAAAATTTACACCGCGGTAAATACAATTGATATTATTTTCTTTTAAGGTGAAATTTTTTATAAGATTTATATTTTTTTTTACATGGGTAAAAATAAAATCAGATCTTTGAGCCGCTAATTTGGTAACAAGAAGTTTTTTCCTTAAATCATAAGCTCCCATAAATATACTGATCTTTGAAGTAATATTTTTTTTTAAACCTAAAATAACAAGACTGGGAAAATGACCCCAGAATAAATGGACATTATCGGGCTGATTTCTATTAATATAATTAGAGATTAATAAGCTCTTAGGTAATAAAATAATTTGTTTTATTTTATCTAAAATTTTATCTTTTGAGAAAAAAATTACAAAAATTAATTGAAAAAATTTTTTTAATATATGAATTGAATCAAAAAAATTAATATTTTTTGGAATATTCCTTATAATTGTAACATTATTTTTATAAACTGGTTTATTTTTAAATATTAAATCTTTCATTAATGGAATTATGTAAATATTATTAAAATACTTTGAAATCTCATTTATATCATTGATCGCAAAAGTCGAACCATCAGTCGATTTCATGGTTACAAGATACAAATCCTTCATATCAAGAGAAAAAATTTAATATTTTTTTTATTATTTTATTTTGATCACTTAATGCTAAATATGGACCCATCGGTAAACTTAAAACTTCTTTTGAAATTTTTTCACTAATTGATGTTTTATTTTTTGAATTAAAAATTTTTAATTGATTTAATGGTTTTGGATAATAAATTGCTGTTGGTATATTAAATTGCTTTAAGTAATTCATAAGCTTATTTCTTTTGTTATCTTTGATTCTTATCGTATATTGAGCCCAAACATTATAATTTCCATCAGATATAGATAATATTTCTAAATTATTTTTATCAATTGATTTTAGATTATCAGAGTAATACTTAGCAATTTTATTTCTTAAAACTATTTCTTTTTTAAATAATTTGAATTTTTCATTAACAATTAAGCATTGAATTTCGTCCATCCTTCCATTTATACCCAATCTCACAAAATCATTTTTTTTAATTTGTCCATGCAATCTTATTTGAGCACATTTTTTTGCAACAGTTCTATTATTCGTAAATATTGCTCCCCCATCGCCATATCCTCCTAATGGTTTTGTTGGAAAAAAAGATGTGCAACCTATTAAAGATGAATTGCAACTATAAATATTTTTGTATCTTGCCCCAAAACTTTGAGCGCCATCTTCAATAACTGGAACATTATATTTTTTTGATATTTCTCTTAATTTAATTACATCATAAATTTGCCCATACAGAGAAACTGGAATAATTGCTTTTGTTTTTTTAGTAATTTTTTTTGAAATTAAATTTGCGTTTATATTACAAGTGCTTTCATCAATATCTACAAAGACAGGTTTGGCATTAAGTAATTTTATAACTTCAGCAGTAGAAATCCAAGTTAGTGGAGTTGTGATAATTTCATCACCTGGCTTTATATCAATTGACATTAATGATATTAACAATGCATCTGTTCCAGAAGACACGGATATACAGTATTTAGCCTTTATAAATTCTGAAAGTTTTTTTTCCAACTTATATACATTTTTACCCATAATATAATTTGAATCTTTCATTAATTTATCAATGGATTTAAATATATTTTTTTTTAAAATTTTATTTTGAGTTTGTAGATCTATAAATTTCATTTGTTTTTATACCACTTAATAAATTTAAAAATTCCTTTTTCTAAATCTATTTTAGGAGAAAAATTAATATATTTTGCTAATTTTTTACTATTAGAATATGTGATCAACGGTTCATTATTATTATCTCTTTTTAAATTTTTTTGTTTTTTATATTTTGAATTTAATTGATTAATAATAGAATTAATAAATTTTTTTACTTTTTGAGGTTTTGATCTTCCAATATTAAAAACATGATATGGTATATCATTTTTAGGTGGTTTATTCAAAAGCCTTGAAATTGAATCAATTATATCGGATATATATGTAAAATCTCTCTGGTAGTTTCCATTATTATACAATTCAATTTTCTCATCAGCTAAAATTTTCTTTGTGAATTTATATAATGCCATATCTGGTCTATTTTCTGGTCCATACACGGTAAAAAATCTTAAACAAGTTGTGGGAATTTTATACATATTAGAAAAAGAATATGCCATTGCTTCATTGCAGACTTTAGATGCACCATAAAAAGATAAAGGTTTAGAAATATCTGCATTTTCATTAACTGGATATTTAATTTGATTTCCATACACTGAACTGCTTGATGCGAAAATAAAGTGACGAATTTTTTTTTGCTTTATACATTCAATTAAATTGTAAAAACTCAATATATTATTTTTGTAATATTTTTCTGGATTTGAAATTGATAATCTTACCCCAGGCTGAGCTGCTAAATTAATTACAATATCAAATTTTTTTTTTTTAAATATTTGATTAAGTTTATGTTTATTTGATAGATCTAATTTTATAAATTTAAATTTTTTAATTTTTTTTAATTCCTTCAATCGTCTTAATTTATACCGTTTACTATAATAGTTACTTAAATTGTCTAATCCTATAACATTGTATTTGTTTAATAATTTTGTTGTTAAGTGATATCCAATAAATCCACAACAGCCTGTTATTAATATTTTCATAGTATTGATTTTTGTTATCTACTTTATATAATTTAAGCTTTTATTTTCACTAAAAATTTTAAGAATTTTCTTATTTTTTGTTTTACTGCTGATTTTATTTTTGTTCTTTAAAATAATCTTAGAAAGTTGTTTAAAATCTCGAGGCCTGTAATAACTATGATTTCCATATAATTTTAGAATTTCGTTCGATCCTCCTGGACATTTGCTGGCTATAATATGCTTATTAAAATAAGCAGCTTCAATTAATACTGATGGAAGACCCTCCCATAATGAAGAAGATATAAATAATGAGGATTTAGAAATTAAAGGTAGAGGATTTTCAATTTCACCTAATAAAAATACTCTTTTTTGCAAGTTTTTTGAGTAGATATAATTTTTTAGATATTGGTGCTGGCAACCTTTTCCTATAATTATGAGATTGTGATCTATGTCATCTTTTATTATGTTAAATGATTTAATTACTGTAATAAAATCTTTTTGAACAGTTAAACTACCTACACAACAAATAAAGTTTTTATTGGTTAATTTTTTTATATATTTATTTTTTAATTTTTCCTTAGTTCTTTTAATGAATAAACTATTAACAACTGGATTATAGATAGTGACTACCTTTTCTAGTGGCAAAGAAAAGTTTTCAATTGCATCCTTTGCAACAAAATTAGATACACAAATTATCTTTTCACAATTATTAATAAATAATTTTATTAAATAAATTATTATTTTATCTTTAGTGGATAGATTGAATTGATTGCTTAAATTGTTTCTTAAAGAAATGTTTAGAGAAATTTTTTTTTAATAAAAAAACAGCATATTAGACATAAAACATTTGCAATATTCAAAAATGATATAACTTTATCGTAATTGTTTTTTTTTAAAAATCTTATTAATTTTATTAATGTTATAATTGAGAAATTACTATTAAATTTAATAATTTTAATATTTTTGTTAATTTCTTTATTTAAAACTTTGTTAATTTTTTTAAAAGTAATTATTTCTACAACATTTTTCTTTGATAAATGTCTCGAAATATTTAGTAAATTTTTTTCAGCACCTCCAATTAAAAGATCAGGAATAACAAATAAAATTTTTTTCATTTTAAATTTTTAATTATCAATAAAGAACTTCCTACACATATAAAAATTAAAAAAAAGAAATTTATACCTAGGTTTGTTGATATAATAAATAAGCAAATAATATTAGTGAAAGTTGGTCTTATTATAAAGTTAAAAATTTTTTTTAAATTTAAAACTATTTGGATTTTGGATTCAATTTGAGAACCTTTAAGATTCTTAGGATTTATATTAAATAATCTAATAGGGATTATCGGGATAATTGATAAAAAAATTAAGATTAGGTTTGGTACAATAGATTGATCAATTAAATTATAATTTGTATAAAAAATTAATATTAAAATAATTCGATCAGATATTCTGTCTAATTTTTTGCCATATTGTGATGACATTTTTTTAATTCTAGCAAAATCCCCATCTACAAAATCTAAAATTATAAAGAAGGTTAATAATAACGAACCTAAAAGTATATTTTCATTGTTAAAATTATAAATTGAAGATAAGCCTAAAAATAAACCAAATGTGGTAATTTGATTTGGTGAAGTAAATATCTTAGTTTTTAATATTATTATAAGTATGAAATAACTTAAATAGTCTATAAAGATCTCAAACAAAGTATCACGGCTGATTTTTTTTTCTTTTTGGATTTTTGTTAATTTATTTTTTAGCATTTAAATAAGACACTCTAGTTGCGTTAAAATAGTCTTTTTTGGTGTTAATTTCATACCATTCTTTATCTTTAATGAGTCCATATTTAAATCTTACATCGCTAGACAATTTTCCTAATAATGAATAACAGCTAATTTTAGCTAATTCTTTTTTTGAGATTTTTCTAACTATAAATTTTAATTTTTTTATCGCTTTTTTATTAATTTTGAAAGGTCCAACAACTTCTAAATTTGAATCTTTTTCTAAAGTATCAATTTTGACAATTTTTTTATTAATTACTCTTGCCCCAATTTTTCTTTTCTTATTATTATTTTTTCTTTTTCTAGCATAAAAGAAATTTTGATTGTTGTTGTTAAATATGTGATGTATTTTTTTATTTTCTAAAATTAAATCAGAGTTAATTATTATTGTATTATTTTTTAATTTATTTAAAATTTTTTTCAAAGATCCACCACATTCTGATTTAAAATAATCTTTATTTGTATAAAACTTGAATTTAAATGGAAGATTAAGTGATGATATGAATGACTTTAATTTTTTTGACTTGTAGCCTAAAATTATGTAAATAAAATTTATTTTTTTCTTATAACTAGCAAAGCTATTTATTTGATGCTCAAACAATGAAATATTATTTACTATAAGCATATTTTTGGTTATATTTTGAGTAAATTTACCTAATCTAGAACCTTTACCAGCACAAGGAATTACCAAATCGAGCATTTAAGATGAGCCGCCATCCACATAAATTGTTTGGCCAGTAAAATTTTTGAAATTTGAAAATACAGAGTAAGCCACTTCTGAAATATTTTCAGGTGTAGATAATTTATTAGTTGATGTTCTAATTTCATTTTTTTTAAAATAATTTTTACCAAATTTTGAAGTGAATTTTGTTCTCATTAATCCTGGGGCTATACAATTAATTTGAAATTTCTTACCAAAGATTTTTGATAAGGAAATAGATAAGTTATTTAAACCAGCCTTTGCAGCAGAATAAGCTACATTACTTCCTATACCATTTTTAGAAGCAATAGATGAAATAAAAATTACATTAGAATTAGTATTAATTTTATCTAATAGATTAAAAAATATTCTATATTGAGATGTAAGATTTACGTTTACATACTTTTCAAATAATTCAGGCGTAAACTTTCTAAAATTTTTTTTTTCTACAAAAAGAGTTTGGGCTGCATTTAGTATTATACAGTCTAATTTATCTTTTATATTTTTGCTTAATTTATTAATTGAGCTTTTCGAGTTTAAATTTAGATTAATCGATTTTGTATTTTTATATTTTTTTTCAATTTTTTTTGCTAAATATTTATTTTTTGAATAAGTAAAATAAATCATACAATCTTTTTCATGAAATTTTCTTAATATAGAATAACCTATACCTGAAGTACCTCCTGTGATTAAAATTTTTTTCATTTTTTATTTTTTTTTAAAAAGCTTTTTCTCTACCTCATTTAATATAAAATGGCCTAAAAATAGGTGTGCCTCCTGAATCCTAGCTGTATCTTTGCTACCTACGTAAAGATTTATATCTGCTTTCTCAATTTTGCTAGCTCCAAAAAATCCAATTGAACTAATTTTCATTTTTCTGCTTATTTTTAGGGCATTTAATACATTCTTAGATTTTCCAGATGTTGATAAAGTAATGATACAATCATTTTTTTTACCCACAGCTTCCAGTGTTTTTGAAAAAATTTGGTTAAATGAGTAATCATTAGAACATGCTGTTAAATGAGAATTATTAAAAGCCAATGGTACTATTGCAAGCGGCCTTCTATTAATATTTTTATTTAATCTAACTAAAAATTCTGTTGAAAAATGTTCAGCTTGACTAGCTGACCCACCATTACCACATATTAGAATTTTATTTTTATTTTTTAAAGTTTTATAAAGTAAACTTATACACTTATTGATTTGTAAAGTTTGTTTTTCAAGAGATTGCATCGAGGCTATACTCTCTTTTAATTTATTTAGAAAAATTTTTTTATTCATAATATTTTAATTCAAATTTTTTAAAGATTTGTAAAATAGGCTATTGTTATTAAATTTATCAAATTTTTTAAGATTTTCTAATTTTTTTTTGAATTCTCTTTTCAATGTTTTGTCAAATTTTCCATTTCTAATATTTTTTAGTACATGCTTCATAAAATCTATTTCTCCTTTTTTCTTTTTTTTCATTGTGTTTAATGATTGCATGTAACCTACTCTGCAAGTTGGAGAAGCTTCTTGTTGCCAAATTTGATGAATACCTATTTTTGATGCTCTAAATATTAAATCTGCTATTTCACCAGAACCATATAAATCCATTATAGCAATCTTATTACTAAATCCATTTTTAATTAAAAAATTAAAACTTTCTTCAAATACAAAAATTATTCTTGGAATGACGTACTGTTCAATAAATAGATCTATTTCGGTTTCCTCAATATAATTCGTTTTAAATTTTTTAGATAAATCGAACCTTAAATCTTTTGCAATTTTAAACAATATTTTATTATATTTTTTGTTGATTACAGAAATCGATGAATAAAAAGCCGGTATTTTTTTTTTTTGTAAAAATAATTTTCTAATTGGTGGTCCTGGTAATCTTGGAGCTAAAAGAAAATAATTAAATTTTTTATTTATTGAAATTTCTTTAAAGTATAGTGAATAACCATGTGCTACAAAAATAGTAGAGCTTGTTTTTAAATTTTTTTTTTAAGTAATTATCGTAAATATGCTTATGTAAAAAATCTGGTAATAATAAAAAAACGATTTCTGCATTTTTTGATACGTATTCAAATGTATGCACTTTAAATTTATCTTTTTTGGCTAATTTAGAGTAATCATCGTTTATATTAGCTACTAAAACTTTGTACCCTGAGTCTCTTAAATTTAGAGCATGAGCTCTACCTTGGCTTCCATATCCAAAGACACCTATAATTTTTTTTATTTTTTTGAAAGATCTAATATTTTCCATTTATATTTTTTTGCCTCTGTTATCAATTTATTTTGTATCGATCTAATATTAGTTAAATATTTTTTTGGCACCTTTCTTAATTTATGCGTTTTGTTCATTTTTATCATTTTAAAGTGTTTTTTTTCATTTTTTACAATTAAAAGTATTTTTTGATCAATATTTTTAAATTCCATTAAGCCAGGTATAAGATTTACACCTTCTATAATAATAGAAGTTCCCTCTCTGTTGGCTCTTTCTATAACTTTTTTTATCATTTTTTTTATTGGTTTTGATTGAAGATATAAATTTAAAATTGGTTTTTTTAGATTTGTTTCATAAGAATGAGTGTAAAGGTTTTTATTCTTTTTTTTAGATATGAATGATTTTGCCATTTCCCTTATAAACCCAGATCCGATTTTATGAACTATTTTCTCTTTTTTCATTATCGAATAACTATAAGAAGATTTGGCAACTCCAGTAGCACCTCCTATTAATATAATTTTATTTTTAAATTTTTTCATTTTAATTAAATTATTTTGAGAAAATCAATTATTCTGGAACTATATCCAAATTCATTATCATACCATATTAATAATCTAAGATTATTATTTTTTAGTTCCGTCCATCTATTATCAATAATAGCTGAATATTCATTTGAAATAAAATCTTTTGATGTACATTGATCAGTATTTACAGAAAGAATTTTGTTTTTTTGATTTTTCATAAATCTTTTGATCTCTTTTGAAATATTTGTCATTTTAATTTTATTTGAGAAATTTAAATTTATAAATGCTGAGGAAACTATTTGGGTAGGCACACGTATTGACATGGCAGAAATTTTATCTGATAAATTTGGAATGACCATATTTAAAGCATTTATACAAGAAGTCGTTTTTGAAATTAAATTTTCTGTTGATGCCCTACCCAAACTAAAATTATCAACAATTTCACCTGGGTAAGCGAAAGATCTTGAGGGTCCGTCAACTAAATTTTGATATCCAAGCCATGGATGTAAAGTTAATATAGACCCATTATTAAAATTAAATTTTTCTTTCATTAAATTTAAAATAGGTCCAATAGCCACTGCATCACAGATTGAAGATGAAATTATATTATGTTTTTTCTTTATATATTTCCCTTCATTTATTCCAAATATTAGATTGAAATCTGCTTTTTCGAATGAATGAGTAATTATAAACTTTGTTTTACTTTTATCTTTAAACTTTAATATTTTATTATGATTTTGTTTTATTCCTGAAGCATCTATCAAAACATCAAATTTTTTTACTATATTATTTAAAAGATTTTTATGTCTCGTAAATAAGATTTTTTTTCTACCGATAATTAAGCTATTTTTTTCAATCTTAATTGTACCATTGAATTGACCATATATGGTATCGTATTTGATTAAATAACGTAAATTTTCTATTGTCATGTAAGGATCGTTAATATGACAAAGATTAATTCCATCTGTTGTTATTAATCTTCTAGCTAAACACCTGCCAATTCTGCCAGCTCCATTAATAATTACCTTCATAATTTTATATATTGTCTTAAACAACTTATTCCATTAACAAATACATATCAAATAAATATGGTAAAAAAGTTTTTAAAGGATATTTTTATAATTTTAATAATACTATTTCTTTTATTAGTTCTATTAGAAATATTTTCTCTTTATAAAATTAAACAAAAAGAAAATAACGCAACATTGAAAGAAGAGTATTTACCATTGCTTAAATATTCGGATATAAGCAAAGATGAGCTGGAAGATCACATTAGTAATATTAAAAAATTAGGTATTGATAACAATAACATTAGAGAATATCACCCCAATACCATTTATCTCTATAAACCAAATCTCAAAAGTGAAACATTTTATACTAATTCACTTGGTCTTCTTGATGATGAGCCTAATTATTCAAAAAATCAAATTATGTTGCTTGGATCTTCAGTTGCTGGTGGAGGTCTTAGACAAAATTTTAAAGAGAATATAGATGGGTTTTTAGAGAATATTATATCAAAAAAAATTAGTAAAAAAAAATACGAGGTTTTAAATGCAGGCATAGGGGGATTTGCCTCTAATCAAGAATTTTTTTTAATGCACTCACTTTTAGATAAAATAAAATTTGATCAAGTAATATATTTTAGTGGCGCAAATGATATAGATTCAAGATATAGGGTAAGAAATTTTGATGATCTTCGATCTTATGACATAATACATTCCAGAGTAATCAAATCTAGAATCGAAGATAATTTACTTCTAACTAAGAATCCTTTTATATCTATGTACACTTATGCAAGAAACTATTTTTTAAGATCATTATATTCATACAAATATTTTGGAGATTTAATTCATGAAAAAAAAGTGAATAAATTACAAAAAATTAAAAAGGTAGATTTAACTAAAGAAGATCATAAAACAATCGATGAGATAGTTGAAAATTATATATCAAATGTTGAAAAAATGATTATTATTACAAAAGAACAAAATACAGATTTATACGTAGGCTTACAACCAATTCTTCCACATAAAAAAATAAAAACTATAAATGAAAAAAAAAACTTAAATATAATTCTTAATAAGTTTGGATATAAATATCAACTTTACTTTGATAAAGCTTATCCAAAGATGAAAAAAAAACTATTAGAATTAGAAAAAAAATATCCTGGAGATATTGTTGTTTTGAATACTGAAAATATATTTGACGAAATTAACATTGACATATTTAGGGATAACAGTCATTTTTTAGATTATGCAAACAAAATAGTTTCAAATGAAATTTTTTTAAATTTAAAATTTAATGAACAATAAGAAAAATATAAAATACAATAAAGAATTTGGTATAATTTTTGGGATTTTTTTTCTAATTTTACATTTTTATATATTTAAAAGTGAAATTTTAGACGTAAGTGTTTTTATAGTTGTTTCATTTATCCTATTTACTATTTCATTTACAAAGCCTAAATTATTGTCATTTTTCTCATACATATGGTTTTTGTTTGGTGCTTTTATTGGTAATTTTGCATCAAAGATACTTCTTTTTTTAATATTTATTTTCGTTTTAACACCATTATCATTTTTGTTAAAAATTATTAAAAGCGATCCTTTAAACTTAAGGTTTAAAGATAAAAAGAGTTACTGGGAAAAAAGTAAAAAAAAAATAAACTTTGATGAACAATTTTAATATATGATAAATTTTTTAAGAGAGTTTTTTAAATTTATAATAGTAAGAAAAAAATATGTTTTAATACCTGTTTTTTTACTTCTCATATTATTAAGCGCAATTTTAGTATTAAGTCAAGGAAGTGCCGTGGCTCCATTTATTTATTCTATATTTTAATGAACTTGTTACTAGAAAAATATCAACTAGTTGATGATATTTATACTTTTAAATCGAAGGATAAAAATTTTATAAAAATACAAAAATTCTACAATAAAAATCCCTTTCCAAATTATGAAATAAATGATGATCGACTTTCAATTTTAAAAAAAGGTAATCAAAATCTTCTCGTTAAAAATTTAAAAAATAAAATAGGATTGAACAAATCAATTCTTGAAGTGGGCTCAGGTACTTGTCAATTATCTAATTACATGGCGATTGGAACAAATAATAAAATATATGCACTTGATGCTACGCTTGAAAGTTTAAAGTTGGGACTAGAGTTTACAAAAAAAAATAAAATAAATAATGTATTTTTTGTAAATGGGAATATTTTTGATGATATATTCAAACATGAAACATTTGATTATATTCTTTGCAATGGGGTATTGCATCATACAGGCAATACAGTTAAAGCTTTTGAACAAATAATTAAATATCTTAAAAAAGATGGTTATATTGTCCTAGGCCTATATAATAAATTAGGAAGAATAAGAACTAATGTTAGAAGGTTTCTATATAAAATTCTAGGAAAAAAAATTGTATTTATTTTAGATCCAGTGATAAGAGAGCTTAGAAAAAATCCACAAATTAATAAAAATAAAATTGATGCTTGGCTTCAAGATCAGTATGAACATCCAATTGAGGACCAACATTTTATGGATGAGGTATTACAATTGTTTAAAAAAAATAATATTAAGTTTGTATCATCTATACCTAATATGAATTCAAATATTTATAATAGTGAAGATTTATTTGTTGATCAAGATATTGGTCCTTATTTTATAAGAATTTTTAAACAATTTTTAATGAACTTTCAAAAATATGGAGCAGAAGGTGGGCTCTTTGTTATAATTGGAAAAAAATGCGTATAATTTCAAAAAATATAGATTTTTTTTTTATTAAGTTTCCAATAGTCTTTCCAGTTATTTATTTTTTTTTACTCAATACACTCCCAGAATATGAGATATATTTGATAGCAATAACTATACTGCTATTGGCAGAACCACATTTTGGAGCTACATGGTTATTATATTTCAATAAAACTAATAAAAATCATCTATTAGAGAATAAATACTATTTAATATACTTTCCAATTTTTATTGTATTTTTCACATTCTGCGGCTTTTTTTTATTTAAAGAGATAACATTATTAATATTTTATGCGGCGAATATTTTTCATGTAACCAGACAGAGCGTTGGGATAAGCAACTTTTACAAATTAAACATGTTAGATATAAATTTACAGAAAAATATAATTTACTTTTTCAATTTTTTATTTTTTGTAATTGGATACCTTAGATTTTATGTTCCTGTAATTACAGAGGTATTTATTCTTAATTGTATAATTTTAGTACTTATATTAATTTGTTCTTTATTTTATTTTTATAGACTTAAAAGTATTGGTAATTTTTTTACAATGTTGTCAGGAATAATAATTTTTTATCCTATATGTTTTGTAAGTAATCCAATTCATGCAATTTTAATGGGCGTCACAATTCATTATTCGCAATATCTAATATTTAGTTACAAAGTAAAAAAAGGAAGAGACAATGAGGCTAAAAAAACTTCAAATTACAGTTTTTTTACGAGTTTAATTTTTTACTCAATCATAATGACAATTTTTACTTTACTAAACAAAACTGATGATATTTTATTCTCTAATTTAATTATTGTTCCTATATGTGCACAAATGTTACATTTTTATATAGATTCACATTTGTGGAGATTTAGCATTAAACATAATAGAGATAATGTTTTAAAACATTTAATATCATAATTATGTATACACTTGGGATCTCAGCATATTTTCATGATAGTGCTGCCGCTCTTACTCATGAAAATAAATTAATTTATGCTGTTCAAGAAGAAAGATTTAGTAGAAAAAAAAATGATAATAGTTTTCCTAAATTTGCAATTCAAAATATACTTGAAAGTAACAAATTAGATTTAAATAAAATAAACAACATAGTTTTTTATGAAAAACCTTTCATTAAATTTGAAAGATTGATTGAGACTTATTTAAGATTTGCCCCATATGGATTCTCATCTTTTAAAAAATCTATACCAGTATGGCTTAAAGAAAAATTGATGATGAAAAGAACTTTAATAAAAGAGCTTAATTTATTAGAAAAAAATAATAACTATGAAGAAAAGATAAAATTTAGCGATCATCATTTAAGCCATGCTGCTTCAACTTATTTTTTATCAAATTTTGATGAAGCATTGATAGTAACAATGGATGCTGTTGGCGAATGGACTACAACATCGATTATGATAGGAAAGGAATATAAAATAGAATTTAAAGAGGAAATTAATTTTCCTCATTCTTTAGGATTATTATACTCAGCATTTACTTACTTTTGTGGATTTGAGGTAAATAGCGGAGAATATAAATTGATGGGCTTAGCACCTTACGGAAAATCCAAATATAAAGATTTAATACTTAATGAGTTAATTAACATCAAAGAAGATGGATCTTTTAACTTAAATCAAAATTATTTCGATTATTGCACGGGTCTAAGAATGACAAACAAAAAATTTGAGACACTCTTCAAAGTGAAACCAAGAGAATTAGGAAGTAAATTTATAGATGAAATCTATATTGATTTAGCCGCATCTATTCAGGATGTTTTGGAACTATGTATTATAAAATTATTAAAACACTTTAAGCAAAAATATAAAATTAATAATTTATGTTTAGCAGGTGGTGTGAGTTTAAATTGTGCTGCTAATGGTAAAATTTATAGAGAAAAGATATTTGATAAAATATTTATTACACCTGCGTCTGGTGATGCTGGTGGTGCAGCAGGTGCTGCTTTGGCATATGATTTTTCAATTAACAAACCTATGAAAAAAGTTTCTTATGAAAATAAAGAAATATCATATTTAGGGACGCTTTATAATGATAAACAAATTGAGGATTTTTTAGTTTTAAATAATATTAAATTTCAAAAATTAACTTACGATGAAATAACAACTTTTGTGTCAGAAAAAATTAGTAAAAATAAAATAATTGGGTGGTTCCAGGGAAGAATGGAATTTGGACCTAGGGCATTAGGAGCAAGATCAATATTAGCTGACCCTAGAACAAATAATATGCAAGAAGATATAAATTTCAAAATTAAATTTAGAGAAGGATTTCGACCATTTGCACCAATTGTGCTTAATGATTATGTCGATGAATGGTTTGAATGTGATGAAGAGAGTCCATTCATGTTAAATTTGTATCAACTTAAAAAGGAGAAAATATTAAATAGCGATTTAGTAAACAAAGCTAAATTATTTAATAAATTAAAAATAAAAAAATCTGAAATCCCAGCTGTGACTCATGTCAATTTCACATCTAGATTACAGACCTTAAAAAAAGATGATAACAAAATACTATATGATTTGATCAGTAAATTTTATAAGATAACAAATATTCCAATTCTAGTTAACACATCTTTTAATATAAATGGTGAGCCAATTGTAGAAAGTGTCGAGGATGCGTATAAATGTTTTCAAACTACTAATTTAGACTATCTTGTTTTAGAGAATTTTTTAATAGAAAAATAACTTATAAAAATATTTTATTTATAAAAGAGAAATTACTTTCTGAGTTACAAAAATATTGAGAGAATTCATTTGTTTTTCCTGACAATTCAGTTTTATGAAAATTACGATATCCTTCAAATTTATTTTCAAGGTCAACATCAATTTTGTGAACTCTTTTAAAAAATAATTTTTTACCTATATCGGTAAATGAAGACAAACCTATGTTGAAATATATTATTTGTTTATTCGAAATAACCACTTCTCCAAAGGCAGCAGAGGAGACAAAATCAAAAATTAAATAATCAAAATCTTTTATAACCTCTGATAAATTTCCGTTAACAATTTTTCTCTTTTGAATTTTTTCTATTTTATAGGTTTGTTTAGGATGAGGTTTAATAAATATATTTTTGTTGTGACTTAAAAGAAAATTTTGCCATTTTTGATAGTCTAAATGATTTATACATTCAGCACTATTAATAACATCAAGTTCAATTCTAGTGGGAATATATAAGCCCTTTAATTCACTAATTTTTTCAATTTTTCCATCTATTGTAAGATTTGATACTTTGTTTCTTAAACCTCTATGTATCAGTCTAGGAAATTTATTTTGAAGGTTATAATAATTTATTGAATTTTTTAATAATCTTTTATCAGAAATTCCATTGCAAACATATCTGTCAGCATACTGAAATTCATTAAACCTTAGGTGTAGATTATTGGTAAATCCAGTGTGATTTTCATGGCCAAAAATTATATTCGATGAAATTTTTGAATCTTGTTGTGTTGCAGCTATCCTATTAAAAATATTAGCACTTGAACCTATTAAAACTTTGTTGTTATTCATTGAGATAATTTTTTTCTTTGAGATAATTTTTTTAATAAAAATATTTACATCTATATTTAATTGAGATTTATCTTTTTTACTTAGTTTATAATATTTAGATAGATATTTTATTAAGCTATATAAAATTTTTTTTTGAAAGTTAAAATTTTCAAAATCGGCCCTATTACTTAAATTATTTATAAGTTCGATTCGATAACCATTTAATGATGATAGTAAGACCAAATAAATTTTCTGTGCTAAGCTTAATTTAATTCCATAACCAAAATAAAGAGTTTTATGAAACAATAATTTTGAAAATAAATTATATACCTTATATATAAATTGAGAATTTCGATTTTTTTTGTGTTTTTTAAATAAAAAAAAATTGTTTCTATAACCAAATCTAAGTCTATTATTTTTTTTAAGATTTTTTTGATATTGTAACGAAGCGAAATAAAACATTAAATCGTGAAAGAAAAAACCGACTAAATTTTTATTTCTATCTATACCTTTAATTGAAATTTTTTTATAATGCTTTAAAATAATCTTAAATAATTTTTCAATTTCTATATAATTTTTTTTTGTAAAATTGTTTAGTCTCATTTAACTTTTTTTAGGTTTATTTTTTTATTTCTTAAATATGTATTGGCTCTAATTGGATTATTGTCACCAAAGTGAAAAATGCTTGAACAACCAGCTGCAGATACATTTGTATTTGCAAATAATTGATACAAATGATCAAAATTTCCAGCTCCACCAGTAAAAATTATTGGTACAACTGTTTTTTTGCAGATAAATTTTGCCAGTTCGAGATCATAGCCATTCATTGCACCATCTTTATGAATACAATTTATTAAAATTTCACCTGCTCCATTATCTTCTAAAAATTTAATCCATTCAGATAATTTTTTTTCCTTAAGAAGTTTTTTATTATTGTTTGTTGAAATAAAATAATCCTGCTTAATTTTTATAATATCGATACCTGCTATGATCGTAGAGCTGCCAAACATTTTCGTAGATTGGTTTAAAAATGACTTATTTTCATGTAAATATGAGTTAATAATCACTTTATCAGCTCCATTTTTGCACAATAGTTCAATTTCTTTAAATTTGGTAATCCCACCTCCAGCAGTTATTGGTGAAAAACAATTTTCTGAAGCTATATTTAAATTTTTTAAAAGATCCTCAATAGGGTCATTCTTATCAATCCTAATAAAAATTAATTCATCTGCGTATTGATGACTGTAAACTTTGATTGCAGAAATGGGATCTCCCACATTAACATAATTTTTAAATTCTTTGCCTTTTACAAGTTTTTTATTTTTAATCAATAAGCTAGGTATAATCCTTTTCTTTAACATTATAATTTTGAAAAATTCTTTAAAATTTTTAATCCATTAAAATGGCTTTTTTCAGGATGAAACTGAATGCCATATATATTTTCATTATTAATTATACTTGGAAATTTAAAATGAAATTCTGTTTCAGCAACTATATATTTCTTTTCACATTTTACATATATTGAGTGACAAAAGTAAAAATCAATATCATGTGTTATATCTTTACAAATTCTATTTCTTGATATCAAATTAATATTGTTCCATCCTACATGATGTGTGTAGAGATTATTTTTCTTTAAATATCTAGATTCACCAGATATTAAATTTAAGCCTTCTTCTTTTTGGTTCTCAAATCCAAAACTGGTGAGGAGCTGCATGCCTAAGCAAATACCTAAAAGGCTATTATCTTTATTTTCGACAAATTTTTTTATTCTCTCATCAAATCCAATTTTTTTTAATTTTGACATAGCTGGTGAAAATGAACCTACTCCTGGTAAAATTATTTTTTTAAAATTTTTAAGATTTTTAAGATCGTCCAATATTTTAAAACTAATTTCACTTTGTTTTAAAGCATTTGCAATTGATTTAATATTGCCGAATCCATAATCCAGTACGCAAATCATTTATCTTTTTCTTTGTACCAACTTCCATAATCTTTAGTTCTCTTAGAAATTTTATTTGTTTTGAAATTTGGTTTATTTGGATGCACCACCATTTTTGAAATCGTATTAAAAAATTCTTTTTCTGATATGTCCATGTAATCTAAAAGAATTTTCAAAGACTCTGGCTTTTGACCCTCTAATTCAATTAATTTTTTTGCTTCTTTTATATCTATTTTATTTTTTCTTAAATCGTCAGCCATATTCTGACTTATTCTACTGTATCCCCTCTTTAAGTATTTGATATAATCTCTTGAACCTTGCATGAAACATTCTATTTTGGAAAAGGACTTATTTGCTTGATCTGGAACTCCTTCTAATTCATCACCTTGCCAATCTAATTCTTTTTGTATTAATTTTACTTGTTCCTGATAATTCCAATTAATATAATTTCCTAAATATATAGGCTTAATTTTACTATTTTTAATTTCTGATTTTGAAGGAAATGTATAAGGAAACAAATCTCTTTTTTCTAAATTTACTTTTCGTGATTTCAGCATCGAATACATATCTTCGGCTGTAATACCAAGATTCCTAAACATATTAAATTTTTCCTCATTCTCCTCCTCTAATTCATCATAAGTATAATATGCTGTCATTTCTGCGTTCGGCTCACCCCAAATAATCAATGGCACACCAATTTTAATTGCCATTCTAACTGGGAAAGAATAAATTCCACAATGACAATGCCAACAAAAATCAGTTTTACGATTAAAGCTCTCAAACATTAATTGCTTCACTATTTTCCAATTTGGAGTGAAGTCAATAAAATCAGCTCCAAGTTTTTTTAAAGTAGTTGCAGTATTGTCCAAAGTCTTAGGTCTATAAAATCCATGATTAAATCTAATCACTAGTGGTTTAAGTTTTAGGTTGTTGACTACATAATAAAGCTGGAAAGTACTATCTTTGCCCCCTGAAAAAGGGATAATACAGTCATAATCATTTTTACCTTTATATTTTTTTACAATTTTTAAAAGTTCTTCATATCTGTTTTTCCAATTAATTTTTTTTTTTGAATCAACAGAATTACAAATATTACAAATTCCTTGCTCATTAAATTCAATCGTTTCATAGGTTTCGGGTAACAAGCAATTTTTACATTTTTTCATTTAAAGTGTAAATCCATCATCAAAGCAAAAGTCTTGACCAGTAAACTTCATAGAATTACTTTTAAGCAAGTATAATATAAAATCATTAATATCATTGCTACTAAGTAAATTATTTGATCCAACAAACTTTGAATATTTTTTAATAAATTTTTTATCTTGATTATCAAATATACCACCTAAACTTATAGTGTTTATTTTAACTTTATTTTTAAGATATAATTTTGCATAAAATTTTGATAATTGTATGATCAAATTTTTACTTATGGCATAATCAATAGGCATCTTAATTCTTGATGACCTATAAATTTCAAATCTAGGTAAAATTTTTCCGTAAATTGATGCAAAATTTATAATTTGTCCTTTATTTTTTTTTGAGAAATATTCACCAAATTCTTTTGTAAGTTTTATAAATGGTTCTAGATGTTTTATAATATCTTTATAATAATATTTAGATTTTTGTTTTGCGGGATAAATACAATTTATGACTATGTCTATATTTTTAAATTTTTTTAGAGAGTATTTTACTATTTTTTTATAGTCAGATTTTTCATTAATATTAATTTTTAAAAAATTATTCTTTTCAAATTTTTTATTTTTTTTTCTATCTATAATATAAACATTAAATTTATTTTTTATAAGAAAGTTTGATATTGAGGCACCAACTAAGCCTGATCCACCAATTATTAAAATATTTTTATTTATCATTAATTAAATTTTCTAAATACAGGTTTGATGGTATTGCCTTTAAAGTATTTTTTAGGTCCTTTTATTAAAGCTTTTTTATATACTATTATTGCATCTTTTAAAGCTGAGAGTGTTGTGTTTAATATTTTCAAAGAATGAGCATTTGATAAAGCCACCCATGGCATAAAAATTCCTTTCTTTATCATCTCTTGTTGAAATAAGGTCCGCATCTCAAATGAATTTTTTAGGTTAATATCCTTAGTAACATAATAAGGTGAACAAGGCACTCCATCCATGTAAATGTATTTCTCTATTCCATGAGATCTTGAAATTTCATTAAATTTTTTTATTAATTTGTTCCCATAATCCCATATTTTTGGTATCACACTTTTTGATTTTATAAAGTCAATTGTGGCTATCATTGCTGCTAATGAATTCATTTCAGAGCCATGAGTGCTTGATAACAAAAAGAGTCTTTTATTCCCTTTTTTTTCAATTGAACCTAGCTCCATAAATTTTCTTTTACCCACAACAGCTGAAACTGAATATCCGTTCGCCATAGCTTTACCAAAAGTAGATATATCTGGATTGATATTATAAAATTCTTGTGCTCCTCCCAATGCCCATCTAAAACCTGTTATCATTTCATCTAATATAAATACTATGTTATTTTTTTTACAGATTTTTTCTACGAATTTTAAAAAGTGATATCTTTTTTTAAAAATATTTTTTTCAGTAAAATAATTAAATTTTCCATTCATAATATTTTTTTTTCCATCTAAGAACTCTGGGTGAATTATATTTGATGCTTCCATTATTAAACACGATATTTTATTTTTATTTTTATTTATTATTTTCTCTAGTCCGATCGGATCATTATATTTAAAATTTAGAGTAAATTTTTTAAATATTTTTGGAACACCTAATTTCATTTTGGTATCTGAAATAAACCAATCATCATAAGAATAAAATGGATCATTCTTACACTTTAATATTAAATCTTTATTGTTATATGCTCTTGATATTTTAATAGCAGCTGTGACAGCAGCAGATCCAGTCTTTGCAAATTTTACCATATCAGCAGACTTAATAGTATATGTAATTTTTTTAGCAGCCTCTAGTTCAGTAGTGCTTGGAAGTGTAAGATTGTTTCCTTTGTATATTTCTCGGATTGCAAATTTATCAACATAACTGTTTGAATAGCCAAGAATAGATGATCTTAAACCCATGCCATAGTCTATAAATTTCTTACCAGAGTAATCGTATATATAACACCCTTTTCCCCTATTCAAAATTTCAGGTGCATTATCAGGAAATTGATCAAAGCCTCTTGAGTATGTATGAGACCCGCCCGGAATTTTATTCAAAAGTTGTTTTCTATATTTTTTTTTCATTTTTAGTTAAACAATTTTTTTATAATTTTTAAATCTTCTAAATCATCTATTTCAAAATTTTTAGTTTTATTAAATTCATAGCAAAATGTTTTTTTGTGTAAAAAAGTTTTAAAATTTTTTAATTCTGATATCCTTGAAATATATATGCTACCATCTAAATAAAAGTATTCTTTTATTTTTTGCCTTAAAGGTAGTTTAATATTTTTTCTAACATGTTTTTTGGGTGATATTTCAAAACAATATTGTGGGTGTGCACTTTTACATTTTCCAACGCTTACAAGTGCTAATTTTTTTTTTTTTCTTAATAACTCAATAGATCTATTAATATCTTTATATGTAGTAAGTGGAGAAGTAGGTTCTAGCAAAATAAGATAAGTGTCATCACTCAAATTATTTTGTTCTATAATATATATTAAACTATCTATTGACTTTGACTTAGCCGAAGAATACTTTTTAGGCCTATGCTGAGGAAAACATTTTTTATATTTTTCGCCTAAAGATAAAATTTGTTTGCTATCAGATGATAATATAAATCTACTAATATATTTAGACTTATTAAAAGATTTCATTGGATACTCAACTAGGTGCTTATTACCAATTTTTACTAAATTCTTATTTCTTAATCTTTGACTATTTTTTTTTGCTAAAATTACACCAATAAACTTTTTATACATTTTCAATTAACATTTTATTAGTACTTTGAAGATCTGCAATATTTGCTATATCAACCCACAAACCATCAAATTGATAAATTCCAATTTTCTTTTTAGCTTTATGATTTTTTTTAATAAAGCTTGGCATGTCTATATATGATGGTTTTTTTAAATCAGAAATTAATTTCTTTTTTATAACATAAATTCCAGTATTAATTAGATAGTTTGATTTTGGTTTCTCTTCAATATCAATAAACTTATTGTTATTTAATTTTATTGCACCATATTTAATTTTATTTTCATATCTTCTTGAGCAAATAGTTATATCGTTTTTTTTATTTTTGTGGAAGTTTAATACCTTATTTAATTTTTCCTCAAAATAAATATCACCATTAACTACTAAAACATCTTCAAAATCAGTTTTCTTTAAGAAGAATAAACTACCAGCGGTACCAAGAGGTTTTTTTTCTTCTATTAAATTTATATTTAAGTTGTTATTTTTTTTAAAGTTTTTATATCTATAAAATTTTTGCTTTAAATAATTTGTTGATATAAAAATGTTTCTAAATCCATCTCTATCTAGTTTTGAGAGAATATGATCTATTATTGATCTACCACCAATTTTTAAAAGAGGTTTGGGTGTTTTTATTGTTGCTGGTCTTAATCTTTTTCCTTTTCCACCTGCTAATATTAAAACTGGATTTGATACAATATTTTTTCTCAAGTTTTTAGTAGGTAGAATTCCAATCAAATTACCTTTTTTGATGATAGGAATGAATTCAATTTTATTTTTAATAATTTTTTTTAATAATTTTTCTTTGAGATATAAGCTTTCAGAAAAAAGAAAATTTTTATTATAGAGGTGTTTTGCTTTAACGTTTTTTTCTAAAGTTCTTCGATTTAATAGAAACCTTCTTATATCTCCATCTGAAATTGTACCGATAACTTTTTTTTTACTATTCTGAACAAAACAAATTTTACTCGCATTATTATTTAATTTTTTAATTATATTAAATATTGTTGAATTTTCTAAAACTAAAAACTTTTTATTTGGTTTAATCAATTTCATTGGTAGACTAGATATACTCGTTTGATTTATAATTTTTTTTAGCTTTTTTTCCAAGATACATCAAATATTTTGAAGAACTAATACCAAAAGCAGGTCTTTTTGTTGTTAAATTTTTGTAAGTAAATATTTCTCCTTTATTTATATTAATTTTTGCTACAATACTTTTTTTAACAAGTTTTGATATTTTTTTTTCATTTTTTCTTATTTTTTTATTTTTAAGTTTTAAAATACTATTCATTAATTTTATTTGATGAACATAATTCTTAAAATCTTTATAGTTCATAGAAGCTAAATGATCCGGTCCTTTCATCTTATTACTTAATGTAATATGTTTTTCAAATACTCTAGCTCCAAGCATGTAAGAAGCTAATGCACTCACATTGTTAGTAGTGTGATCAGAGTAGCCAAGATTTAAGTCGAATTTTGATAAATCATTTAATGCCAGAATATTACTATTTTTGTCTAGCACTGGATAGTTTGAAATACAATGCATCAGTATTATTTTATCCTTAATTCTTCTATGAAGATTCTTATCAATAATTTTTATTTGATTATTTTTTATATTGAAAACTTTTTTTTTAGAAATAACATTTAGTGAATTACAAATTATAGATAAATTTGACATTCCTGTGGATAAAAAAATTTTTTTTTTCTTAATATTTAATTTATTCAAAAGCTCATAATTCTCAATTTCTCCTGAAGGTATTTTTATCTCTTTTAAATTTAAATATTTAGATGCAAAAATATAATCATCAAATGAAAAAACTGATATTAAAAATTTTAATTTAATTTTCCTGCAAAAACTTTTTAACTTTTTTAAATTGGTTATATTTATTTCATATTTTCTTAACATATCATATTGATTTTTATATGATTGTTTTTTTTGATAACCAACTAAGGGACAATTTTTTTGAGTTAAATTATCAGATTTAAAATATTGAAATTTTACGTAATCAGCACCACAATATTTTGCTTTTTTAATTAATTCATAAGCATTTTTCATTGAACCATTATGATTGATGCCAATTTCTGCAATAATTATTGTTTTATTTTTTTTCATAAAAAATTTTTGGTAAAATAGTATTAAAATTTTCATTAAAAACTATTTTTTCAAATTTTTTTAAGCCATTTTTTTTATAATATACTAGGCTAATTTTTTTTGTTTTTAATTTTATTAATTTATTCATTCCTTTTTTAATATTAATAAAGTTATTTTTTACAGATATAGTTTGATTAGAAATTAATCTACCCTCTTGCCTATTTCCTATATTTAAACATTTTGTTTTCATAAATGGGCTTTCTATAATTCCACTTGAAGAATTTCCTAAAACGCCCAAAGAATATTTCATCAAATTTAGATAATTTTTATGCCCCAAATTTGCTACAAAAAAACAATTTAAGTTCCTTTTAACAAATTTTTTTACTTGATTAGTGATTATATTACCACCTTCATCAAGATTTGAAGAAGTAAAGATAAAATTATAATTATTATTAAGTAAAATAACCCTCAAAAGCGGTTGGATTTGTTCTCTAAAAGTTAATTTTGAATATGTCTCAGGATGAAAAGTGACAAGAAAATAA
>MDTG01065491.1_pt1 | contig 61011 bp, 59 predicted proteins | sample 811421 | NCBI WGS metagenome assembly MDTG01 (sample SAMN05326645, study PRJNA326480) | marine metagenome | isolation source: seawater | place: Pacific Ocean: South East | collected 2011
GTGAGCCTTGCCGATTTTCGCGGGCAATGGCTCGTGCTGTTCTCGCACCCTGCGGACTTCACGCCGGTCTGCACGTCGGAATTCGTGGCGCTCGCCCGCAAGGCCGATGAATTCGCCAAGCGCGACTGTGCGTTGATGGCATTGTCGATCGACACCCTGTTCTCCCATTTCGCCTGGCTGCGCCTGATCCGCGACAGGTTCGACGTGGAAGTGCGCTTCCCGGTGATCGAGGATCCGACCATGGTGATCGCCAGCGCATACGGCATGACCATGCCCGGCGATGCCGACAACTGGGGCGTGCGCAGCACCTATTTCATCGATCCCGAAGGCACGATCCGCGCGATTACCTGCTATCCGCCCAACGTGGGCCGCTCGATCCCGGAGATGCTGCGCATCCTCGACGCGCTGCAGGCGGCGGACAAGAATGCAGCCCTCACTCCCGCCGACTGGAAGAAGGGCGATGCCCTGCTCAGCCCTCCCGGAGAGGCTCTCGACGCCGTCTATGCTGCCGAGAACCCCGGCGACTGGTTCTGGCAGGAGCGCAAGTGATGGACGAAGGCCAGCTTCTCGAAGCGCTGAAAGCGGTCGCCCACCCCTCGCGCCTGACGATCCTGCAGGCCCTGTCGCGCGGTGAGCTGAACGTCGGCGAGATCGAGGAGGCGACCGACATCGGCCAGCCGACGCTGTCGCAGCAGCTCGCCATCCTGCGCAAGGCAGGGCTGGTGGAAACGCGCAGGCAGGCGAAGCTTGTCTATTACTCGCTGGATGCCCATGCGATCGGCACCCTTGGCCGCGCTTTTTCAGACATGGCTCCCGCAAGCGCTCTGGCCGAGACCGAGCAAGGAGGGCGCAGACCGGCCTCCGGCGTCGCCAATTTCGCCAGGCTTCATATCTAGGCTCCGTCTAGCCCGCGCATCCGATCGCCACAGCGCTTCACGCGGGCGTCCTTTTTTGCCAAAGGGTGATGCAAAGCGTCGACCCGTACGCAAAACAGGACGAAAACCCGCATGATCCGCACCGATTGGACCCGCGAAGAGATCGCCGAACTCTTCGACCTGCCTTTCACCGAACTGCTGTTCCGCGCGGCCAGCGTGCACCGCGAACATCACAGCGCGGACGAAGTGCAGCTGTGCACCCTGCTTTCCATCAAGACCGGCGGCTGCCCGGAAGACTGCGGCTACTGCTCGCAAAGCGCCCACGCCGACAGCGGCGTGGAAGCGACCAAGCTGATGGATGTGCGCCAGGTGCTGCAATCGGCTGCGCAGGCGAAGGATGCCGGCAGCCAGCGGTTCTGCATGGGCGCCGCATGGCGCAACCCCAAGGAACGCGACATGCCCAAGATCGTGGAGATCGTGAAAGGCGTGCGCGAGATGGGCATGGAAACCTGCATGACCCTGGGCATGCTCACCCCGTCGCAGGCGGAGCAGTTGAAGGAAGCGGGCCTCGACTATTACAACCACAACATCGACACGGGTCCCGAATACTATGAGCGCGTAATCACCACCCGCAATTACGAGGACCGGCTCACCACGCTGGAAAACGTGCGCGCAGCAGGCATCAACGTGTGCAGCGGCGGCATCGTGGGTATGGGCGAGACGCGCGAAGACCGCGTGGGCTTCGTCCACACGCTCGCCACGCTGGAGCGGCATCCCGAAAGCGTGCCGGTGAATGCGCTGGTGCCGGTAAAGGGCACGCCGCTGGGCGACATGCTGGCCGACACGCCGATGGCGAAGATCGACGATATCGAATTCGTGCGCACCGTGGCGGTGGCGCGCATCTGCATGCCGATGAGCATGGTTCGTCTGTCCGCCGGACGCGAGTCCATGAGCGATGCCACGCAGGCGCTGGCCTTCATGGCGGGCGCGAACTCGATCTTCACCGGCGAAAAGCTGCTGACCGCTCCCAATGCGGGTGACGATAGCGATGCCGCCTTGTTTGCGCGCCTCGGCCTGAAGGCGATGGAAGGTCAAGAACCCATGCGCGCGGTAGGCGGCTGCTCGGGGGGCTGCGCGACCAAGGCTGAGGCTGAAGCCGAACTCACCTGAGCCGACAGCCATGCTCGACCATATTCGCCAGTCGCTCGAGGTCATCGCAGCGAAGCACCGCACGCGGGCGCTGCGCGCGGTGGAGATGCGCTCCGGCGGCAGGCTGGTGCGAGACGGGCGCGAGTTACTGGACTTCTCCAGCAACGACTATCTCGGCCTTGCGCAGCACCCGTTGCTGGTGGAGCGCACCGCCAACTACGTGCGCCAGTACGGCGCGGGCGCGGGGGCATCGCGGCTGATCACCGGCACCAGCGCGCTGCATCTGGAGGTCGAGGACAAGGTCGCCGCGTTCAAGGGGACCGAAGCCGCCCTGCTGTTTGCCACCGGCTGGCAAGCCAACGCCGCCGCGATCCCCGCGCTCGCCAAGGCGGCGAAGGGCCCGGTGATTTTCGCCGACCGACTGGTGCACAATTCTATCCATGCCGGACTGCGTGCATCGAATGCCGACGCGCATTTCTACGACCACAACGACTATGGCCATCTCGACACGCTTTTGCACGAGCACGCCAATGCCCCCGCGCGACTGATCGTCACCGAGAGCGTGTTCAGCATGGACGGCGACCGGGCCGACCTGCCGCGCCTCAATGCCCTGGCCGCACAACACGATGCCCTGCTCTATGTGGACGAGGCCCATGCCACGGGCGTTCTGGGCAAGGGCGGCGCGGGGCTGACGGCGGACCATCCGGGCGCGCAGATCGTGATGGGCACGTTCAGCAAGGCGCTGGGCGGGTTCGGTGCCTACATCGCCTGCCCGGCCGTGGTTCGCGAATACCTCGTCAACATGTGCGCCGGGCTGATCTTCACCACCGCGCCCCCGCCCGCGATGCTGGGCGCGATGGACGCCGCACTGGAACTGGTGCCGGGCATGGACGAAGAGCGCGCGCATCTCGTTGCGCTGGGCGACCGTCTGCGCGCCGGGTTGCAGAACCTGGGCTACGAGACGCTCGGCTCCACCACGCAGATCGTTCCGCTGGTGGTCGGGGCGGAGGCCGATGCGCTGGCGCTTGGCGAACACCTGCTGGTTAGCGGTATCGCTGCCCTGCCCATCCGTCCGCCAACAGTCCCCAACGGCACCAGCCGCATCCGTTTCGCGCTACGCTCGACGCTCGGCGAAGACGATATCGACACGGTGCTGGCCGCTGTTGCCGCATGGAAGAAAGCATGACCCGCTTTATCGTAACCGGAACAGATACCGACGTCGGCAAGACCGTGTTCGCCGCCGGGCTCTCGCAGGCGCTGAAGGCAAGCTACTGGAAGCCCGCACAGGCGGGGCTGGAAGGAGAGACCGACAGCCAGGCCGTTGCCCGCCTTGCTCCGGAGGCGACGGTTCTGCCCGAAGCCTATCGCCTCGAAACGCCCTGTTCCCCGCACGAGGCCGCGCGGGTGGACGGGGTGCAGATCGACGACGCGGCGCTGGCCCTGCCGCAGGTCGACGGCCCGCTGGTAGTCGAGGGCGCGGGCGGCGTGCTGGTGCCCTATCGCGAGGATTTGCTGGCGGCAGACCTGTTCGCACGCTGGAGCCTGCCCGCCATCGTGGTGGCACGAACCACGCTCGGCACGATCAGCCACACGCTGCTTTCGATAGAAGCACTCACGACACGCGGCCTCCCCGTTGCGGGCGTCGCCTTCATCGGGGAGGAAGAGCCGGTGGCCGAAGGCGCGATCACGCGCATTGCCGAAGTGCCGCACCTCGGCCGCCTCCCTCGCCTCGCGCCGCTGGATTCCGATACGCTGGCGGCGGCCTTCGCGACGCATATCCGCATGGACATGCTGGCATGAGCGCGCGCTCACCGGTCTGGCATCCTTTCCATCAGCATGGCCTGGAAGAGGACATTCCCCTCGTCACCCATGCCGAGGGGGCCGTGTTGCACACCGCCGACGGCAGGCGCGTGATCGATGCGATCTCCAGTTGGTGGGTGACGACGCACGGACACAACCACCCCGCGATCATGGCCGCCGTTCGCGAGCAGACCGAGAAGCTGGACCAGCTGATCTTCGCCGGCTGGACCCACGAACCGGCAGAGACGCTGGCGCGAGCCCTGGTGGAGATAATGCCCGACGGCCTCGACCACGTTTTCTATTCGGACAGCGGATCTACTGCGGTGGAAGTCGCGCTGAAGATGGCGCTGGGCTACTGGCACAACCGGGGCGAGGCGCGGCACCGCATCCTGGTGCTGGAACACAGCTATCACGGCGATACCATCGGCGCGATGAGCGTGGGCGCGCGCGGTGTGTTCAACCGCCCCTATGCCCCGCTGTTGTTCGACGTGGGCACCGTGCCTTTCCCCGCCGCCGACCCGCAACCCAGCCTCGATGCGCTGGAAGCGGCCTGCGCGGCAGGCGATGTCGCCGCCTTCATCGTCGAGCCGCTGCTGCTGGGCGCGGGCGGGATGCTTGCCTATCCGCCGCGGGTGCTGGCCGAGATGCGCGCGATCTGCGCGCGGCACGGCGTGCTGTTCATCGCCGACGAGGTGATGACCGGCTGGGGCCGCACCGGCACCCTGCTGGCGTGTGAGCAGGCCGGCGTAACGCCCGATATCCTGTGCCTTGCCAAGGGGCTGACGGGCGGCTCCATGCCGCTGGCCGTCACCATGGCGACGGCACCGATTTTCGAAGCGCACTACTCCACCGACCGCTCCAAGCTGTTCTTTCACTCCTCCAGCTTCACCGCCAATCCCATCGCCTGCGCGGCTGCGGTCGCCAATGTGCGGATCTGGCAGGAGGAACCCGTACTGGAGCGCGTGGCAGTCCTCTCGGACACGCTCGGCGCGGTACTGGCGAAACTGGCGCGTCGTCCTGATGTGACGAATCCGCGCCAGTGCGGCACCATGATCGCCTTCGATGTCGCCGTGGGTGACGACGCGGGCTACCTCGCCGAGATCGGCCCGCAAATGCGCGCGCATTTCTTCGCGCACGACGTGCTGATCCGGCCGCTGGGCAACACTGTCTACACCATGCCGCCCTATTGCATCTCGCAAGCCGATACAGACCGCGTGGCCGAGGTGATGGCCTCCGCTATCGAAAGCTGCGGCACCCGCTGAACGCGCCTCAAGGCGCACCAGGGGCTTCTTATCATCTGAAGTGACAGCGTGACCGCGAGAGAGCGGCCTCCCTCTCCATGCCATCGCGCAAGACAGACCAACGCCAGCCGCCGGATTTTCGCCAAAAATTTCCGCTTCTTTTGTTGCTAATGAGAATCTTTCTCACTACTGCGGCTGCGAATGATTCGCAAAAGCATGCGAACAAGCAATGATGAGGGATAATCCATGAAGTTTGCCTTGCCGCTGCTGCTCGCCAGCAGCGCCCTTGCCTCGAACGCAGCATTTGCGCGGGAGGCAGCGCCCGCCGAACAACCGCAGCGCGAGCCGATCGTCGTCACCGGCGAAAGACTGCAGAGCGAGAGCGCGACCAAGACCCCGGTTCCAGCGATCGAGGTGCCGCAACCGGTAACGGTCGTGCCCGCCGAACTTTACGAGGCGCAGGGGGCAATCTCGATTTCCGACACGCTGAATTACGTCGCGGGCGTGCATTCCAACCCCTACGGCCCGGATGGCCGCGTGGACGGCGGCTTCGTCCGCGGCGTCGACGCCTTGCAGTTCCGCGATGGCATGCGCGACATCTTCAGCTTCTACGCCAGCATCCGCGCCGATCCCTACAATTTCAGCCAGGTCGAGGTCATCCGCGGTCCCTCGTCCGTCCTGTTCGGTTCGGGATCGCTCGGCGGCATCATCAACCTCGTTTCCAAGACCCCGGAGTTCTCGCCGTCGGGAGAGATCTCTGTTCGCTACGGCTCATACGACCGTTTCGAGGCGCTGGCGGATTTCACCGGCCCGATCGGGGACACGCTGGCCGGGCGCGTGGTTGCGCGGGTCCGCGACAGTGGCACCCAGACCGATTTCGTGCCCGATGACCGGGTCCTCGTCTCGCCCTCGCTGACCTGGTCACCCGGCATGGATACCGAGCTGACGCTCATCGGTCTCTACCAGGAGGACGACGGCGGCTCGACCTCGCAATTCCTACCCTTGGTCGGCACCCTCCTGCCCAATCCGAATGGCCAGCTGCCGCAGGATCTCTTCATCGGCAAACCGGGCTATGACCGCTACGACGGCCGCCTGGCCCAGGGGACGGCGCTGTTCCGCCAGAACTTCTCGGAAAACGTGCGGCTCAACATGCGCGGTCGCTACATCGACAGCGACCTGACCTACTTCACGCACTACCCGAACAGCTATTCCAACCCCGCCAATCCCTATCTCGACGACGACCAGCGAATAATCGGCAACTATGCCAGCGGCAGCTATGCCACGCTGGAGATCGCTTCATCGGACAACAACCTGCAGTTCGACTTCAACACCGGCGACAACATCGAGCATATTCTTCTCGCAGGCGTCGATTACTCGTGGAACCGGGTCCGCAAGGAAGACGGCCTCGCGCTCGAGACCATCGACATCTACGATATCGATTACAGCGCGCTGTCCGACTTCGGCTTCGACATTCCGCGTGCGGGCGATCCGGGATTCATCTTCGGCAGTACGCAGGATACCGAAACCGAACAGCTCGGCTTCTATGTCCAGGACCAGATCCGGTTCTTCGACCGCGTTTCGCTGGTACTGGGCGCGCGCCGGGACAACGTGACGGTCAGCAGCTTCGGAACCGAGACCATCGATTCCAGCGCAACGTCATTCCGCGCCGGCGTGATCGCCGAAGTCGTATCCGGCGTCTCGCCCTTCGTCAGCTATACCGAGAGCTTCGAGCCCATTGCCGGGGCGACGAGCGATGGTTCGCCATTCGTCCCCAAGCAGGGCGAACAGTGGGAAGTGGGCTTGAAAATCCATCCCACGGACAACGTGCTGGTTACGCTGACGGCCTACGACATTCGCGAAAAAGGCCGCCCGATCAGCGACGATTCCACGCCCGATCCGACCGACCAGGTGCAGGCGGGCGAATCGTTCTCGCGCGGGTTCGAGGCATCGGCCAGCGCACGCCTGCCGGGCGATTTCACCGTCATCGCCAATTTCAGCTACAACGAGGCGGAGATCGAGGGCACGAATCGCCAGCTCGACAATGTCCCCAAGACCAATGCCTCCCTCTGGCTGACCCGCCCGTTCGATCTCGGCAATGACGTGACCCTGCTGCTTGGCGGCGGCGTGCGCCACGCGGGCGAGAACGTGTCCTACGGCGCGGCATTTCCCGATGGTATCGTGACGCCGGGCCACACGCTCGTGGACGCTGTCGCAGAACTCTCTTGGAACGACTGGGGTCTCGTTCTCAACGCGACGAACCTGTTCGACGACGAATACTATTCGGCATGCCTTGCCCGGGGCGATTGCTTCCAGGGAGCGGAGCGCAACGTTTACGCGACGTTGACGCGCCGTTTCTGATGGCGGACCTCCTGCTCTGGGCCGGGATGGCCGCGGCGGCGCTGGGGATCGGTGTCTTGCGCTGGTCGTGGTCGCTGAAGGGTCGTTCGCACTCTGCGAACCTGGCTGGCTGGGCATTGCTGGTGGCCGGCTGCGTGTGTGGCGGGATCGCCGCAGGCGCATGGGGGGCGGCCATCGTGTCGCTGGTCGCGATGGGAATTGCGCTCGCCGTGTTGTCCTGGGCCGCGGCGACCTCGCCATCCCGGCCCGGCAGGAGCCCCGGTCGGCGGGTGCGGCTGTTGCCGGACGGTGACGAACCGCTCCGCATGGGAGGCAGGCTGGCCACCTTCGCGCTGGTGGTGGTCGCAGGCTTCGCCGCATCGGTGGCACTGGCAATAGCGCTGCGGGCGGGCGCCATCGGACTCGGCTGGTCCGAAGCCGATGCCAATGCCGCCGCCCTGTTCGTCGTACCGATCGCGTGGGGAGCGCTCGCCACGCTCGTGCTCATGCTCGAAACCCGGCGCGCGCAGTTCGTCGCCTTGCTGGCGGCGAGCCTCCCGCTCGCCCCCGCACTGATGGCAGGAGGCTGACCGAAATGACACTCGCCATGGATCCTTCCACCGTGAAGCGCGGGCTTTCGGCCCACGCCGCCATCGGCCTCATCGGCGGCGCGCTGATTTATCTCGTATGCCTGACCGGCACCGTCCTGGTCCTCTACGAGGAATGGCAGCGCTTCGAGCAGCTCGATGCGCCCGAGATGAGCGAGATCAGTCCAGCGGCCGTGCAACGCGCTGTCGAGGCCGTGATCGCCCGCGAGGATGAACCGACCACCCATCTCTACGTGCACATGCCGGTGGACGGCCTGCCCCGAACGACGATCACCACCGATACGCAGGCCCTGCATGTCGATGCAGAGGGCAGCATCGTGTTGCCCGAGGAAAACGCGTGGTCGGAATTTCTCTACGGGCTGCATTATACGTTGAACCTTCCCACGCTGGTGGGGATCAGCATCGTCGGCCTGCTGGGCGCGATGATGATCGCCCTGGCGGTGACGGGCGTCATCGCGCATCCCAAGATTTTCCGCGATGCGTTCCGCCTGCGCTCGCGGAACAAGGGCGGCGTAGCCCTGGCGGACTGGCATAACCGATTGAGCGTGTGGACCTTGCCCTTCACGCTCGCGATCGCGCTGACCGGGGCGATCATCGGGCTGGCAACGCTTGCTGCCTACGGCATTGCGACCGCAAGCTACGGCGGCGATATCGAGGCAGTCTATGCTCCGCTGTTCGGCGATGAGCCGGAGGCCGATCAAGCACCTTCGACCATGCCGAACGCGGTCGCGGCTCTGACCTACATGAGTGCGAACTACCCCGACGTGGAAGTGACCTACGCCATCCTCCACGATCCGGGGACGGCCGGACAACACATGCAGATGGTCGGAACGCATGACCGGCGACTGATCTTCGGCGAATATTACAACTTCACCGCGGATGGCGCGTTCACGGGAACGACCGGGCTTGCCGACGGCGCGCTCGGCCAGCAGGCGGCCGCCTCGATCTACAACCTGCACTTCGGGAATTACGGAGGGCTGACCGTCAAGATTGCCTATATCGCATTCGGGCTTGCGCTGACGGCAGTCTGCGCAACAGGCACTTTCATCTGGCTGGGCAAGCGGCGCAGGCGCGGGATCCACGAGCCGCGCCTGAGAGCCGCCTGGCATGCGGTGGTGTGGGCGGCTCCAGGGGCCCTTGCCCTCACCCTCCTCATCCGGATTGCAGTCGGCAACGAAGCGCCGTTCACCGCGATTTTCTGGGTAGCCTTCCTGCTGACCGTGGCCCTCGCGGCAATGCGGGCCAGCGAGCCGGCTCCCGACGCGCGCCCGGATTGATTGGGCTTTCGATCAACCAGCGATCTCGTTCGTCGCGGTGAAATAATCCGAGCGTATGACCTCGACGTCGGAGAGGAATGTCACCCCCGCAAGCCTTTCGAAAAGGCGAGCCAGGGCTCCTGCCACTTCGGAGATTTCCTTTTCGCCGCCGACCCCTACGAACATCACCAGCCCGGTCTTGTCGTTGAATATCGATTTGCCGTCATGAAACCCGCTGTGCCCCATCCCGGAAACATCGCGGATCATCGTCCAGCCGGAAATGCCCGCGGTTCTCAGGATGTCTTCCACGAGATTGCGGTCTTCGGCGTGGACCACCACTTCGATTTTTCGCCGTCGGTGAAGTTGCAGGGTGGGCGAGTCCGAATTGCTCATTTAGTTTCCTCCTGATCAGCTATTCACGGATAAAAGCGCAGCGCCTTCGGCAGGCGCTGTCGCCTGTGAACGCCACTTTCGCGCCTTGCCGTTTTCCGGGTCCACCACGACGAGCCGGACCCAGTCATTATCGAACAGGCGGCTCAGCAGGTCGTTACTCTCGACGATCGCCTGCACGCGGCCTGGCGGAGCGACGACCACCGTGAGCAGACGCTGCGGGACGTGGAAGGGGGTGCCATCGTCCGCGAAGAGCGACTGCCGGGGCAGGCCGATCCGCAGGTCGCCACCGTTGCCCTGCACGACGCCGATACCGCCGATCACATTGTGCGTGGTCTTGTCACCGGCGCCGTAGTGGCGATTGTCGATGGTCGAGAACAGGTATTGGCAATTGATCCACTGGGCCACCACCATTGGCGCGGTGAGGATCGTTGTGAGTGCACTCCCGTCCGCATCCTTCTCCCAGTCGTAGCTATGCAGGAAGGCGCGCCCCTCGAGATCGATCGATCGCGTCTGCTCTCGCTTGCCGACGATGAAGCCGGCATTGCCTGCCAGCCCCCACTCGGGCCGGATTTCGCCCCAGTGTGCGGCGCCCGTCAGCAAGTCGTCGGGCGCGCGGCCCAGGCGGCTTGCCCGTTTTTCGCGATTGCCGACGGCCGCCCGCGCGAGGTCGCGCGTCAACTTCTGCAGGTCGGCATGGTGACTGGCAGGCACCTCGCCGTGGTCGAACAGAGTCACCTCGTCGGTGGTGGTGTTGTGTTCTGCGGCCAGGAAATGGGTGGTGGACGGGATGGCAACCCCGTTCGCCGCCAGTTCCGCGCGCACCTCCGGATCGTTGAGAAACGCAGCGAGTATCCGCGCGTTCGATCCCCCCGCATGACCGCCGCATGCTCCGCAATCCAGTGCTGCGGCATAAGGATTGTTCACCGCGCATCCCGCGTGACCGGCAAGAACGACCAGCCGTGACGTTTCGGCCGGTAGCCCCGTCAGTTTGAAGAGGGCGGAGGCATAGCCGACCTTGTCTTCGAGGGTAAAAGGCACGGCCTTTCCGGCGTCGGCCGCACCATCGGTGCCCGGTCGCAGCGCCCGGTTGCGGTCGGGACGGAAGGCGGACGAGGCACGGCGCATGACCTTCGGCGTCAGCGTTCGCGCCACCATTGCAAGGGCGCCCAGCGGCCCCATGGCCTCTGCGGTGGCAAAGGCCGTGGAGGTGCCCAGCTTGGCCGCGCCGAAGACCTGCGCCGCCTTTGCATCGCGGGCGGTAACGGCTTCCAGATCGGCGACCTCCTGCTCGCGGCCCGGAACGCCGCGCTCCTCGACATCGTGTTGTGGGGAGAGCAGCACCGGCAGCAGTTTCCTGCGCCGGTCTTCCCGAAAAGGATGCAGCGCAATGGGCAGGCCGAAGAAACCGGCGTAGCCGAATGTCTCGTAGTTGCCTTGCTCCTCCAGCGCCCTGCGGAAGGGTTCGGAACGCACATCGATGCAGAACACCAGCTGCGCGTCGGCCTTTGGTTGCGGCTCGGCGCTCCTGACTGCCGCCTGGATCTTCGGCACGAGGTCGTTCGCGTAGGTCCATTCGGCAGCCTGCATGAAAATCGCGCCCAGTTCGTCGTTCGGCATCGCCGCGATCTCGCCGAGGCGTTCGGCTTGCCGGTCGTCGAGGGACGCCGCGTCAAAGCCGAAATGTCGGGCAAGAGCGGGCACCGCATCGACTTTCCCGCTCGGCTGCGGCCGTTCGGAAAGGCAGCCTGCGCGCTTGATGAGGAACCATAGCGCGAGCAGGTCCGCCATCGAGGTTGCCGGCTCGCTGGTCGTTACCGGATCGGCGTGCTCGCGCAGCCAGCGGATGTGGCCGGCCCAACCGGGAAGCCGCGCAACGAGGTTTTCGAGGTGGTCGATGTGGTCCTCGTCCCGAGTGCACAGGGCCAGCCCTTCCGCGATCGCTTCCAGCGGGTCGCGCGGCACGGCCAGCAGCAATTCGGCTCCTGTTTTCCCGGCAAGGCGGCGAAAGTCGCCATCCCTGCCGGCCATGGCCAGCACCGCCCGGTAAAGGCCCAGTTCGCGATAGGGCATCGGCGACGCAGCCAGTCCCTGGTCGAAATAGGCCCCGCACCACTTGGCGATGAAGGCCGCATCAGGCGCAAGCTTGCCAAGCTGTTCCGGCTGCTCGGCAGTCTCGATATCGAGCAGCCGCGCCATCAGCAGGTCCAGCGTGCTCAGCTCGGGCGCGACTGTCGCAAGAGCGCGGTAGATCGTCCCCAGCCGCGCAATCGCCGCGTCACGAAGCAGCTGCGGATCGATTCTCCCCGCATGCAGGAGACGCCTCCAGACAGGAATCGGGAGGCTGCCCCGGGCGCCGAAGCGGGCGGAAGCCTTCGACACGGCTTCAGCGAAGGGCAGATCCTCGAAAGCGGCGAGCGGGTTCACGGCAATGGCGCTTTCCAGCGGCCACAGGGGCGCCACGCTCCGAGACGCCAGCGCTATCAGGCCGGCAACTTCGGACCGGGTCAAGATCTGGTCCATGGCGGCAGCGGTGGGCATCATGTTCATGCTGGTTTCTCCTGCTGTTCGTCAGCGCAGCGCGCCGGCATTGATCAGTGCCGCATAGAGCGCGGGGGGAAGCGGGCGGCGGGCGGCAAGGCGACCGTGCTGAGCGGCCCAGCTGGCAAGAAAGACCGCCAGCAGCGCCAGCACCTCCCAAGAGCCGAGCAGGGCCGGCGGCGGCGATGAAAAGGCCCCGGCGGCAAACAACAGGCCCAGCCCGTTGACGGCGAACAGCCCGGCGATGATCGCGCCAAGGCCGATGCGCGTCCGGCCACGCAAGTCCCCTCCCAAGACAGCGGCCAGGGTCGTCAGTCCGGTCAGCAGGCCGAGGGTCAGGGGGACCACCCCGGCGCTCGCCAGCCCGGAGAAGATCGCCGCCCCCACCCCTGCGAACAGGATGGCTGCCGTCGCCGTGGCCAGCTTCGGATCGACGAGCACGGACCTGCGGTTGCCCGCCATGCCGATCGCAGAGCCGGAGCCGAGGAAGAGCCATGCCTTGAACAGGCCGTGCGCAACCAGGTGCCACAATGCAGCGGCATAGGCGCCAAGGCCGCAGCTCATGATCATGAAGCCCATCTGCGCCACGGTGGAGCCCGCGATCGATCCCTTGATGTCGGGTCGCACCATCATGATGCCCAGTCCCCAGAAAGCGGCGAACAGTCCCATTCCGACGGCCGCGAAGCGGGCTATGTCCGCCATTTCGAAAACCGGCGCAAAGCGCAGCAGCAGGAACCCGCCGGCGTTGACGAGTCCGGCATGCATCAGGGCCGAAACGGGCGTGGGTGCAGTCATGGAAGACATCAGCCATCCCGAGAAGGGCGGAAGGGCGCAGCGGGCGGCTGCAGCGATCAGCAGGCCCAGCGCCGCCAGCGTCAGGAGGAATGGCGAAAGGCTCCCCGCGCGGTCAGCCACTACCGCCAGATCGATGGAGCCGGCATGCCATGCAAGCAGTCCCAGCGCGGCGAGGAGCGCACCGTCGCCCAGAATGAAACTGCGCATGGTCCGGCGGCAGGCCGCGCTTGCATCTTCCAGGCCGGATGAGTGCCCCACCAGCCGCGCAAGCGCCCACCCGCTCAGGCACCAGCCGAGCGCGATCAGCAACACGTTTCCGGCAAAGACCAGCACCAGGACTGCAAGCACGAGAAGACCGAGATTGCCGAAAAAGCGCGCTTCGACCGGGTCGCTGCGCATGTAGCGGCGAGAGAAGCTGGCGGTGATGGCACCGACGAACAAGGTCAGTGCCCCCACGATCACGGAAAGCATGTCAGCCCCGGAGAAGGCGGCGATGGGCATTGCGAAGAAGCCGATCCAGAGCGCACCGGCGACGAGCCGACCTGCCCTCGAGCATGTGATGCGCGGCGATGTCAAAGCCATGAGGCCTCCTTTCGGGAGGCGCCAATGCCGACGAGCCAATGATTAAGGAAACGAGTTTTAGAAATACCAGCTATTGAATATACAAATGGCCAGGTCTAGCCTCGCCCGATGCCAGCTTCCCGCACCCTCGACCTCGAATTGCTTCGCTGCTTCGTCACGATCGCCGAAACCGGCAGCTTCACCCGCGCGGGCGAGCGACTGGGACGCACGCAGTCCACCGTCAGCCTGCAGATCAAGCGGCTGGAGGACCAGCTGGGTCGATCGGTCCTGAAACGAACGCCGCGCTCGCTCAGCCTGACGGAAGAGGGCAACCGGCTGCTTGGGCCTGCGCGCCAGATGCTGCGGCTAAACGATGCCACCATCGCCCAGTTGTTCGAGCCGGACATGAGCGGCAAGGTCAGGATCGGTGTGCCGGAAGATTTCGCGACCGCGCACCTGCCCGGAGTGCTGTCCGATTTCTCCCGCACACATCCCCTGGTCGAACTCGAAGTTACCTGCGACCTCACGTTGAACCTGCTCGAGAGGTTCCATTCCGGCGACTTCGATCTCGTGCTGGTGAAGCGCGAGCCGTCGGCACCGCTGGAAGGCATGCGCGTCTGGCGTGAACCGCTGGTGTGGGTGGCGCGCGACGAATTGGCAGTACGGGACTTGCAGGCCGTGCCGCTGGTTGTCTCCCCGGAACCTTGCGTATACCGAAAACGCGCCTCGGACGCGCTTGATGCCATAGGGCGGAAATGGCGTGTAGCCTACACGTCCACGAGCCTTTCGGGCAGCCTTTCAGCCGTGAAGGAGGGTCTGGGAGTCGCCGTTCTGCCCCGGGAAATGGTGCCCGATACTCTCAGCGCAATCATCGGGGACGAGGACCTGCCTCAACTCTACGACACGGAGATCGCGTTGATAGAGGCGTCGGGCCTGTCAGACACCGCACACCGACTTGCTCAGCACATCGTCGCCGCACTGGAACGGGAGCGCCATTGATCGGACGAAGAGGAAATGGATGCCCCGCAAGGATTCGAACCTTGATTGACGGAGTCAGAGTCCGCTCTCTTACCGTTAGAGGACGGGGCACCAGAGGTGGGCGCCATTAACGCCGCCTCCGGATTCGGTCAACCCTAGTCTGGCTGTACTAGCGGGCGGCGGGCCACACGCGGGTGCGGCAGAACAGCACGACACAGCCCTTCACTTCCAGCGAGCCGTTGGTGCGGCGGCGCACTTCGGTGCGGTAGGTGTTGCCATCCTCGGGATTGTAGACCTCCCCGCGCCATGCGCCATCGTCCCAGCGCAGGTTCTGGAGGATGGTGATGCCGAGGATCGGGCGGTCGCGCAGGGCGGGATCGTCGTTGTGAACGTCTCGATTGGGCTCGCCTGGCTTGTTCTTGATGATCCGCGTGATCTCCCCGCACCGGGCATTGCCGCAGGGCGCGACGGTGATCTCGGTATAGCCGCCCGAATCGACGTAGGTTCCGTCGATACTGCTCTGCGCAGCGGCAGGTGTGGCAAGCAGCGCGATAGCGGCGAAGGGGGCGAGGTTTTTCAGCGTCATGCTTCCCAATACGCACGAACGGCGTGAACGGCACCTTAGGCCGATGCCGATCAGGCCGTTCAGGCCGAACAGCTTGCCCCGCCCAGCACACAGAACCTTGCGCAGTGCGGGTGGTTCAGCGGCACCTCGCGGTCCGCCTCAGCCACGGTATCCCCCAGGTCGAAGCCGGGATCGTAGGGCAGCAGCGTGCAGGCAACCACGCGCGGGGCAGGTTCGCCCTTGCGGTGCACGACCATGCGCTGCGTGGCGCACATCACCTCGTCCGGCGACTTGCCAAGAATGTCCCAGCAGCCGGTCGTGATTTCCGCGATGTCGGCATCGGCGTCCATTTCCGGGAACAGCACCAGCCGCGCGGGATCGAAGGTGTCGATGGCAATGCCCTCGGCATCGAACAGCAGGCGATAGGCATTGCGCGCCTGCTCCTGCGTTTCTCCCGCAAGGCTTCTCCCGGCAGTAGCGAGCGAGAATCCATTGGCTGAAAGCCAGCGCATACCCTCCAGCATGGGTGCCCAGCTATTCGGCCCCCGCTCCGCCTCGTGCACACCCTGCGTATGGTGATCGATGGAAACGCGCACGGTCAGCTTGTCGCCGTAGGTCTCGCGCAGGCGCAGCAGCCCCGCTTCGTGCCGCCGCATCGGCTTCATCGCGTTGGAGAGGACCAGCACCTCGTGGCCGCGCGACAGGGCCTGCTCGATCATGGCGATGATCTCGGGATTCATGAACGGCTCGCCGCCAGTGAAGCCGATTTCGCGCACGTCCCTGTCCGCTATCTCTTCCAGAAAGCGCGTCACGTCGCTGGCTGCCACGTAGACCAGCGCATCGTTGGTGGGGCTGCTCTCGATGTAGCAGTTGGCGCAGGCAAGGTTGCACAGAGTGCCGGTGGCGAACCACAGCGTGTCGAGTCGCGTCAGGCCGACGCTGGCGCGAGACTCACCCTTGGCCGTCACCTGCGGATCGGTGAACTTGCCGGGCGGCAGGCGTTCGCCATCCACGGTGAAGGGCGACACGCCCGCAGGCGCCTTCCTCGTTTTCGCGCGCGATGCCATCAGAACGCGCGCCGCATCTTTGCCAGCAGGGCGACCCATTTTTTCGGCCAATTGCCGAAGACGGTCGGCTCCCACGCCTTGAACGCCGCTGCCTTCACGATTTCCGCGCGCGTGGGATAGGAGATTACCGCGCCGCCGACATCGAAGGTGCCGCTCTTCCCGGTGATCAGCTGGGTGAACGGCAACAGCAGTTCGCCCGCGTTCACGCCGCAGATGGAGGCGCCCACCACTTTCTTGCCCTTCAGCATCACCTTGAGGTGGCCCTTGTCCAGTCCTTCCGCAATGGCGCGCTCGTTGTGGTCGAAACCTTCGGTGACGACGGTCAGCTTGTCGCCAAATGCCTCGCGCGCTTCGCTCTCGGTCATGCCGATCTGGGCGATTTCAGGTTCGGTGTAGGTGCACCAGGGCAGCGCGCGCCAGTCCACCTTGGCGGGCAGGCCAAGCGCGATTTCCAGCACCACGTTCGATCCTTCGTAGCCCGATACGTGCGTCAGGCGCGGCCCCTCGCGGCAATCGCCGATGGCATAGATGTGCTTGAGGTTCGTGCGCCGGCGTTCGTCCACCTTGATGCCGTTGCGGCCCAGTTCGATGCCCAGTTCCTCCAGCCCGCACCCCGTGGTGCGCGCCTTGCGCCCCACGGCGACCAGCAGGTGCGAACCCGTGATACCCTCGCCGCTATCGGTGGTGACGGTGATTGCCCCCTCTCCGCCGGAGACCTTCTCAGCCTTGCCGTCGACGAAGCGCACGCCCTCGGCTTCCATCACGGCTTTCACCACGGCCACGCTGTCGCGGTCGTCGCGCTTCATCAGTTCGCCCGGCTCGATCACGGTCACTTCGCTGCCGAGCCGACAGAACGCCTGCGCCATTTCCACGCCGATCACCCCGCCCCCGATGATGACGAGGTGGTCCGGCTTCTCGGTCAGGTCGAACAGGTTTTCGTTGGTGAGGTAGGGCACCTCCCCTAGCCCTTCCACGTCCGGCACCAGCGGGCCGGAACCCGTGGCAATCACGATGCGCGGCGCGGTGAGCGTGCGGCCGTCGACCGCGACGCTCTTCGGGCCGGTCAGCTTCGCCCAGCCCAGAATGACTTCGCAGCCCATCTCCTCGAATCGCTCTGGCGAATCGTGCGGCTCGATATGGCCAATCGCATCGTGGATGTGCCTGTGAACGCCGCTCCACTCCACGATCGGCGCGGCAAGTTGCACGCCGGCCCGCTTTTCCTCGCGCGCTTCGGCGGCGCGCCGGGCGGCGGCGATCAGCGCCTTGGAAGGCACACAGCCGTTGTTCAGGCACTCCCCGCCCATCTTGTGCCCCTCGATAACGGCAGTCTTTAGGCCGAATAGCCCGCAGCCGCCCGCGGCGGTAAGCCCTGCCGCACCGCCGCCGATCACGATCACGTCATGCGTGTATTTCAAGAAAATTCCCTTCCAACAACTGTTTCAGGATGGCCGACGAACGTGAACTCGTCCATGCATCCTTTCGGTCCCCACGGAGATAAAGTTTCATGAACCTCGAGAATTCGCAGAACTATTACGGCAAGGTTCTGGAAGGTTCGTCCGACCTGCGCACCGATGCGTGCTGCACTTTCGAGATGCCCTCCCCCAGCGTGCGAGAAGCGCTGCGCAACGTGCACGAAGAGGTGAAGGCGCGCTATTACGGCTGCGGCCTGGTAGTGCCGCAGGCCCTGGAAGGGTGCCGGGTGCTCGATCTCGGTTCGGGCAGCGGTCAGGATGCCTACCTGCTGGCGCAGCTGGTCGGGCCGAAAGGCTCCGTCATCGGAGTGGATGCAACGCCGGAGCAACTGGCGGTCGCCAATGCCCACAAGGACTGGCACGCCGAGCGGTTCGGCTATGCCAATGTCGAATTCGTGGAGGGCGATATCGAGAAGCTGGACCAGCTGGGGCTGGAGCCGGAAAGCTTCGACGTGATCGTCTCCAACTGTGTCATCAACCTTGTCGCCGACAAGGAGGCCGTGTTCCGCGCCGCCCACAGGTTGCTGAAGCCCGGCGGGGAAATCTACTTTTCCGACGTCTATGCCGACCGCCGCGTGCCTGCGCACCTGCTGGACGACCCAGTGCTGCACGGCGAATGCCTGTCGGGCGCGCTCTACTGGGGCGATTTCGACCGGATCGCCAAGGCCGCAGGCTTCGCCGATCCGCGCCTCGTGACCGATCGACCGCTGGGCATCAACGATGCCGAGGCTGCAGAGAAGCTGGCGGGCATCAATTTCGTCTCCGCCACCTACCGCCTGTTCAAGCTGGATGGGCTGGAGCCGCAATGCGAGGATTACGGGCAGGCCGTGATCTATCAGGGCACCGTGCCTGAGCACGAGAAGGTCTTCGAACTCGATGCCCACCACGCCATCGAGGCGGGCCGCGTCTTCACGGTGTGCGGCAACACCTGGATGATGCTGTGCGATACCCGCTTCGCGCCGCATTTCGACTTCATCGGCAATTTCTCGAAGCACTTCGGTGTCTTTCCCGGCTGCGGATCGGCCGTGCCCTTCGGCCAGTCCGACGCGAACCCCGCCAAGTCGGAAGCGCCCTGTTGCTGAAAGCCCTCGTCACCGGAGCCGCCGGTCTGATCGGCGGCGAAGTCTGCGCTCGGCTGTCGGGCCACGGCGCGCGGGTGACGGCCATGGTGCGCAAGACGCGCGAGGTGCGCGGCAACGACGGGCAGCCGGTCGAGGGCATCGCAATAGTCACCGGCGATGTGACAGATCCGCTGATGGGCCTCGACCCGGCAGCGCACGATATCGATCTCGTCATCCACTGCGCCGCCAGCCTGGAATTCGATGCCCCGCGCGAAGTGCTGGCGGCGGTGAATATCGCGGGCACGCGCAACGCGCTGGACTTTGCCAAGGCCGCGGGCGCGGGTTTCCTGCACGTCAGCACGGCCTACGTCAGCGGCACCCGCGATGGCACGATCGCCGAAGGGCCGGTGCCCGAGGGAACGCAGTTCACCAACAATTACGAAGAGAGCAAGGCGCTGGCCGAGGCCGTGGTGGCGGACAGCGGCGTTCCCTTTGCCGTGGCGCGCCCCTCCATCGTGCTCGGCAATTACGAAGGCGGCGCGATCCGGGACTTTCCCTCGCTCTGCAACGTGTTTCGCCTGATGGCGCGGGGCAAGGTGGGCACCTTTCCAGCGCGAGAGTCCTCGACCCTGAACCTCGTGCCTTTATGCCACGTGGCGGAGGGCATCGTGCGACTGGCCGAACGGTTCGATGCGGCGCAGGGCGGCTATTTCCACCTTGTCACAAGCAGCCCGACGCCTGCCGCCGAACTGGCGCACGGCGTATCGCGCGTCGGCCACTTCCCCGACCCGCAAGTGGTCGACCCTGCGGATTTCGATCCGCAGGCCTTGCGCCCGGCGGAAAGAATGCTGCTGGAGCGGATGATGGCGACTTTCGGCGCCTATTTCACCCGCGATCCCCGCTTCGAAGACAGCCAATTCCGCGCTGTCACCGGGCTGGAATGCCCGGTGACGGACAGCGCCTGGCTCGACCGGCTGATCGCCTACGGGATCAAACGCGGTTATCTTCCTAGCGAACGTCAGGGTAGTGGCGCTCGAGCCGCTGCCTAGCGCCGAAGGCCCAGAGAAATCCGACTTTCAGGTAGATCCAGTTCGCTTTCAGGCCGCCCCATTCGGCAATGCGCCTGTCGGATGTCTCGATGGTGCGCGGCACCATCCGCACGCGGCCAAGCTCTGTCATGCGGATGCACAGGTCCGCTTCCTCCATCACCTTGGCCGCCGGGTCGCAGCCACCGCAGCTGAGGAAATCGGCACGGCGGAAGAACATCGCGTGATCGCCGAACAGCAGCCGCCCGCCGCGAAGGAACAGCGAAGGGCGGAAAAGGAGCGGCGCGTACCAGGTCTTGGCCCAGTTGTGCGCCGTGGTGCCCCAGCGAGTCTTCCTGCCCCTGATGATCGGCGTGAACCCGGCGAGCGAGGTCTTCGGGTCCGCCAGCACCTCTTCGATTACCGCCACCATGTCGACCGGCGGCACGGTGTCTGCATGCAGCACGCAGACGTTCGTCGCGCGCGCCGCCGCCACGCCGGTGTTGATCTGCACGCCGCGACCCCGGTCGGCTTCGATCACACGCAAGCCTGCCTTGCGCGCCAGCGAAACGGTGGCGTCTTCGCTGCCGCCATCCACCAGCAACACTTCCGATGGCCGGGGATCGAGGCGGGCGACCTTCGCAATCAGGGCCGGCAGCGCCTTCTCCTCGTCGAGCGTCGGGATCAGCAGGCAGGTGTCGCTCACGCCGTCAGTTCCGGCCACCGGGCAAGATCTTCCGGTCGATCGCAGTCGTCGAGTTCCTCGAGCAAGCTGTAAGCGATACCCAGATCATCGAGCCTGCGCTTCGTTTCTGCCAGCACCGAGTCGGTGCCCCACGGCATGTCCTGCCAAAGTTGCGGGACGGCCTGCGTGAAGCCTAGCAAGTAATAGCCACCGTCGGTGGCCGGTCCGATCACCACCGGCACCTCTTCCAGCGCCCGAGCGGCAGCGCGGAGGTGATCTGCCGTGAGTGCCGGAATGTCCGCGCCCAGCAGGATCGCCGGGGGTGCAACCTGCGACAACCGCGCCCCGAGGTCGCCCTCGCCCTGTTCGACCAGCGGCACGTCGTCGCCCAGCCACTCGGCAAAATCCGCAGCACTTGCGCCAGTATGGTGGACCACGAACGGCAAACCACTCTCGCGCATCGTCGCCAGCGTCCGCTCGACCAGCCGCCGGTGGACTCGCGCCGCGCCCGCATCGCCCAGCAGCGGGGCGAGCCGCGTCTTCGCCTCTCCGGCAGTCGGATACCTGGCGAACAGGGCAATCTTCGGTGTCACTTCCATGCCCGTCGCTGTAACTGCTGGACGCGCCGGAAGCGATGGCTCAATGTGACGCATGGCTTCCCGTCTCTCGAGAATTGCAGGCATCGCCGTGGCAGGGGCCGCGGTCGGCGCTCTCCTGCTGGCTGAGCGTGCCCGTCCGCTGCGCCAGCGCACGCCCAAGGAATTGCCGCGCCTTGCCCGCAACGCCGCGATGGGCGCGGCGTGCCAGGCCGTGATCATGGCCAGCGAAGCGCCGATCACGGAGGCCATCGCGCAGGAGAACAGGCGGCAGCGACGCGGCCTCCAGCACCTGATCGGCGGCTGGCCGGGGCGCATCGCCGCCGTACTGCTGATGGATTACACCTATTACCTGTGGCACGTCGCCACGCACAAGGTGCCGTTCCTGTGGCGCTTCCACCGTGTGCACCACGTCGATCCCGATCTCGACATGAGCACGGCGGTGCGCTTCCACGCTATCGATATGCTGGTGTCCACCCCGATGCGGATGCTGCAGGTCCGCCTCTCTGGCGCAGACCCCGTCACGCACAATGTCTGGCGCGGGTTCTTCTTGGGCTCGGTGTTGTTCCACCATTCCAACCTGCGCCTGCCCAAAGGCGTGGATGAGGCACTGAGCACCGTTATCACGACGCCGAGGATGCACGGTATCCACCACAGCCAGAAGCTGGACGAGATGGATTCCAACTGGACCTCCGGCTTCAGTTTGTGGGACCGGCTGCACGGCACCTTCCGCGCCGACGTGCGGCAGGAGGCCATCGTTATCGGCGTGGACGACCCGGCGGCGACGCGCGACATTGCCCTGCTCCCCGCGCTGGAAGCGCCCTTCGCGCCCACCAACTATCGCCACGCGCCGGGAACATCCTGAAATCCTGCCGACTTGTGCCCCTTCCCCGCTTGGTATAGCCTGTAACCAGGTTCCGTCCGCGTGGGCGGGTTATAGAATAGACGAAAGCATACCAGTTATGGCGGATATCAATCCGCCGGACCGACGCGAAAAGGCCAGGAAAGCGGCGCCACAGGGGCAGACAGGGCGCCAGAACAATCGAAATGGCCAGCACAGCAGTTCCGGCGATCACAACGGCAGGACGCAGCGGGATTCCCGCAACTGGCGCCGCCCTCCACACAAAAGCTACAAGCAGGCCTACGCCGCGATCGACCTTGGCACCAACAACTGCCGCCTGCTGATCGCGCGTCCCAACGAAGAGAATTTCGTGGTGATCGACGCGTTCAGCCGCGTGGTGCGGCTGGGCGAAGGGCTGGCGCAGACTGGCAGGCTGTCCGATCACGCAATGGACCGCGCGCTGGGCGCGCTGAAGGTGTGTTCCGACAAGCTGCGCAAGCGCAACGTCCACCTTGCCCGCTCGGTCGCCACCGAAGCCTGCCGCCGTGCATCGAACGGAGAGGCATTCATAGAGCGCGTGCGCGAGGAAACCGGCATCGTGCTCGATATCATCAGCGCGCAGGAGGAGGCGCGGCTCGCCGTGCTGGGCTGCCACATCCTGCTGGAGGACGGCATCGGCCCTGCCATCATTTTCGATATCGGTGGCGGCTCCACCGAGCTGGTGCTGATCGAACCGGGCGCGCCCGTGCCACGCATTCTCGACTGGCAGAGCGTGCCGTGGGGCGTGGTCTCGCTGTCGGAAACGGTTGGGGAGGAGCCCGACGACGACGAAGGCCGCCTTGCCCGCTATGCGAAGATGAAGCAGCTCGTTCTCGACAGCTTCGCCGAATTTGCCGCGCGTATCGAGGAGCACAAGGCACCGGACCAGCGCCTGCTGGGCACCAGCGGCACGGTAACGACGCTGGCGAGCGTTCATCTCGGCCTGCCGCAGTACGACCGCAAGGCGGTGGACGGGCTGATCGTGCCGTCCGATTCCATGCGCGACATCTCGCAGCGGCTTTCAGCCATGTCGCCAGAGGAACGCAGCCAGCTCGATTGCATCGGTTCCGACCGGGCAGACCTGGTGGTTGCCGGGTGCGCGATACTGGAAGCGATCCTGGAAATCTGGCCCGCAGACCGGCTGGGCGTTGCCGACCGCGGCATTCGCGAGGGCATCCTGCGCAGCCTGATGGCCGCCGATGCCGAGGGCATGGAAACACAGGCCGCCCTTCGCCGCCTGAAACAATCGGGAGCGGCAAACTGATGGCCCGTGCAGGACAGGATTCGCAGCGCCGCCTGAAAAGCGGGAAGAAGCGCAAGGCCAGCTCGCAGAGGTGGCTGGAGCGGCAGTTGAACGACCCTTACGTCAAGCGCGCGAAGGACGAGGATTATCGCAGCCGCGCGGCTTTCAAGCTGATCGAGCTGGACGACAGGTTCGGCCTGGTGAAAGGCGCGAAACGCGTGGTGGACCTCGGCATCGCGCCGGGCGGCTGGGCGCAGGTCGTGCGTCGCCGCGCGCCACGGGCCGCGATAGTCGGGATCGACCTGCTGGAAACCGATCCGATCGAGGGCGTCACCATCTTCCAGATGGATTTCATGGACGATGCCGCGCCCGCGGCTCTCACCGAAGCGCTGGACGGCGCGCCCGACCTGGTGATGTCGGACATGGCGGCCAACACCGTGGGCCACAAACAGACCGACCACCTGCGCACCATGGCATTGGTCGAGGCGGCAGCTTGGTTCGCCGTGGAAGTGCTGGAAAAGGGCGGCGCCTTCATTGCGAAGGGTTTTGCCGGGGGGACGGACCGCGAATTGCTCGACCTTTTGAAAAAGCACTTCAAAAGCGTGAAGCACGCCAAGCCACCCGCCAGCCGCAAGGGCTCGAGCGAGTGGTACGTCGTGGCGCAGGATTTCAAGGGCTGCGACGCTTAGGGCGCGGCCCCGTTGTTCTGGATAGCGCGGCGATTATCCGCCGGTGTTCACCAGCGGCGAATCTTCCGAAACCGGCTGTTCGTCACCCATTGCACCAGCAGCTTCAGCCGGATCGACAGGCGCGCCTTCGGTCTGGCCGGGGCCTTCGCCCGCGCCATCCAGTTCGCCTTCCACATCGACTTCGGCGACGGGTTCGGGCAGCGGCGGTCCGCCACCGTAATCACGCAGGTAAAGCGTCACGTTGGCACGATCTTCGGCGCTGGAAAGGCCGGCGAAGCTCATCTTGGTGCCGTTGGCAAATGCGCGCGGGCTGGCAAGCCAGGCATCCATCGCCGCGTAATCCCAGGTGCCGCCCTTGTCGGCGAGAGCGGAAGAGTAAGCAAAGCCCGGCGCGTGTTCACCGATGCCGGTGCCCAGCACACCGTAGAGGTTCGGGCCGATACCCGTCGCCCCGCCCTGCTCGATCGTGTGGCAGGCGGTGCACTTGGCGAACACGGCTTCACCGGCGGCGGCAGAGCCATTGGCCAGCAGGGTGGCGAAATCGGGGCCACTATCGGCTGCGGCACCTTCCTCGGCAGCTTCGATCACGTAGCCAAATTCCTCGACTTCGCTGGAGAACAGCTTGTCGCTGACCGAGTTGAGGCCCAAGGCCACGATACCGCTGGCGAGAACCCAGCCGAAGATGGTGTTGGTGTTGCTCATGTCGATTATTTCTGCCGGTTAGAATCTATGCGGTCGCGCTCTAGTGCCCATGGGCGCGCTTCGCAAGGGCGTATGCGCGCTTGTCGCCGGGCTACGGCCTCGCTACCGACTTTCGCCCTATGGAATCGTATCCCGCTCCCGCCCTCGCCATGGTCGAGTCAATGCATGCTGCCGCAGCGCAGGACCCGGCACGCGCCATCGCCTTCCAGGGCGCGCCCGGTGCCAATTCGCATCGCGCCGTCAACGAATGGGACCCGGATGCCCTGCCGCTGCCCTGCTTCAGCTTCGCCGCGGCGATCGAGGCGGTGGAGGAAGGGCGCGCTTCCTGCGCGATGATCCCGATCGAGAATTCGCAGGCCGGGCGCGTGGCCGACATCCATTTCCTGCTCCCCGAAAGCGAACTGTGCATCGTGGGCGAGCATTTCCTGTCCATCGAGCATTCGCTGATGGCGCTGGATGACAAGGGACCGTTCAAGGGCGCGTTCAGCCATCCCCACGCGCTCAGCCAGTCGCGCCATTACTTGAAGGAGCGAGGCATCGTCCCGCTCAGCCATGCCGACACCGCTGGCGCCGCCGCCCATGTGGCCGAGCTTGGCGACCCGGAATTCGCCGCCATCGCGCCCAAACTTGCCGCCGATCTCTACGGCCTCAAGATCGTGGACGATAACGTGGAGGACGCTGCCGACAACACCACCCGATTCGTGGTGCTGGCGCGCGAGGCGCTCGATCCGGCTACGCTGGCGGGGCAGGAAACGCTGACCACCTTCGTGTTCGAGGTGAAGAACATCCCCGCCGCGCTCTACAAGGCGATGGGCGGCTTCGCCACCAACGGGGTCAACATGACGAAGCTGGAAAGCTACCAGAAGGGCGCCAGCTTCGCCGCCACCATGTTCTACGCCGATATCATCGGCGCGCCGGGCGATCCCGCAGTGGACCGCGCGATGGAAGAGCTGGCGTTCCACTGCAAGGGGGTGCGCATGTTCGGCACCTATCCGCTGGCCCGCCAGAGGGGTTGATCGCCCGTCAGGCAGCGGCCGTCGCCGCGCAATTGCGCGTGATGAACTCCTCGTGCAGCGGCAGGCGGCTGGCGGCGGCAGCACAGTCTGCTGCAATCCGGCGCACCATCCGGGCGATTTCCGCCGGATCGGCCCGATCCGCCAGCGCGTGCACCCCGCGCGGCAGGAAGCGCTGGCCAATCAGCATGGATGCCCAGCTGCCGATCTGGAACAGGTGGCCGCCATCCACGGCGAGGTGCCCGCGCGCACGCCAAACGTCCAGCGTGCGGGCCAGCGTATCGGGCACGTCCATGTTGCGGGTATAGCGCCAGAATTCCGAATCCTCGCGCTCGGTCAGCTTGTAGTGAGCGATGATGAAATCGCGCACCTGCTCCCATTCGAGGCGGGTGCGGGCGTTGAACTGGTCGCGCAGTTCCGGGTCCATCGCTCGGGTCGGGAAAAGCTCGACCAGCCGCTCCAGCGAGCTCTGCACGAAATGGATCGAGGTCGATTCGAGCGGTTCGAGAAAGCCCGAGGACAGGCCCACGGCCACCACGTTGCCCACCCATGACCGCTCGCGCCGCCCGGTGCGGAATTTCACCAGGCGCGGTTCGCCCAGCGCCTTCGTATCGAGCGTCGCCAGCAGCCGCTCCTCCGCCTCGCTCTCGCTGGAAAAGGCGCTGGCAAAGACGTGGCCGTTGCCGGTGCGGTGCTGCAGGGGGATGCGCCACTGCCAGCCGACCGGATGGGCGATACCTTTCGTGTAGGGCGTCAGCGCGCCTTCCGCCCGCGCAGAGGGCACAGCCAGCGCGCGGTCCGAGGGGATCCACTTCGACCAGTCTGTCCACGGCTCTTCCAGCGCCACGCCCAGCAGCAAGGAACGGAAGCCGGAGCAGTCGATGAACAGGTCGGCCTCCAGCACCCGGCCATCCCCCAGCGTCACGCTCTTGAGGAAGCCGCTCTCGCCATCGCGGTCAGCCCCGGTGATCATGCCCTCGATCCGCTTGACGCCCCGGCTTTCCGCCACCTGTCGCAGGTGCGCTGCATAAAGGTGCGCGTCGAAATGATAGGCATGGGTGTAGCGGTTCTGCAGGTCGCCCTTCTTTGGGCCGGACGGGGCGAAACGGTTCTGCTGCGCCGCGTGGTAGGCGACGTGGCATTCCTGCCATTCGGGGTAGTCCGCACCGTCGTCCGCCTGGCGGCCCAGCAGCCACCAGTGATGCAGTTTCACCAGCGCGTCGATCTCCCGCCCCACGGCGCCGAACTGGTGCAGGTACCTGTCCCCCACGCGCCCCCAGTTGTGGAACTCGATCCCCAGCTTGAACGTGCCATTGGTTTCGGCAACGAAGCGCGCCTCGTCCAGTTGCAGGAAGCGGTTGAACTTCTGCATCGGCGGGATCGTCGCCTCGCCCACGCCGACGATGCCGATGGCCTCGCTCTCCACCAGCTGCACCTCGACATCGCGCGCCAGCGCCGTGGCCAGCACTGCCGCCGCCATCCAGCCGGAGGAGCCGCCGCCCACCACCAGCACCCTGCGCACCCGCTCCTCTCGCGGGGACTGGAGCGCGTATTCGTTCTTGGCAATCTGCGTCATGCGCATCCTTTTGCGGATTTGTTGGCAGCCTTGCAATGGAGGCGTTGCGTCACCTGCCTGCCCGTGTATCCAAGCACTTGTGACGACCGGTCAAGCCACCCCCACCCCGCCCGCAGGGACGGACGATTTCGCATCGGCATGGCGGGAGCTGCAGACCGACGGCGATATCCAGTTCGCTCCGGTGCAGGTGCCGGAGCAGGAGCCGCCACCCGACTGGCTGACCGAATTCATCCGCTGGCTGGGCGAAATGCTCAGCCCGGTCGGAAATGCGCTGGTCGATATCTGGCCGGTCCTGATGTGGGTGCTGATCGGCGCGGCTGTGCTGGCCGTGCTCTATTTCCTCTACGACACCTTCGGGCCCGGCGTCAGGCGGCGCAGGCGAGAAGCCTCGCAAGAGCCCGAATGGACGCCGCGCGAGGGCGAGGCTCTGGTCCTGCTGGAGGCGGACCGTCTGGCGGCGGCGGGCGAGTTCGATGAAGCGACGCACCTTTTGCTAAAGCGCTCCGTCAGCCAGATCGCCGAAGCGCGGCCCGACCTGGTGGAGCCGAGCAGCACCGCGCGAGGACTGGCCGCCGAAGCGCGACTGCCCGATGCGGCGCGCACGGCCTTCGCCCTGATCGCCGCTCCGGTGGAGCGCAGCCTGTTCGCCCTGCGCAAGCTGGAGGAGGCCGACTGGCAGGCCGCCCGCGCCGCCTATGCCGATTTCGCGCTGGCGCGGAAGGCGATTGTCGCATGAGCCGGCGGACCAGCCCCTTCCGTCCCGGCACGGTGCTGGCCCTGCTGGCGGTGGGGGCCTTGGCCTTCCTGCTGTTCCTCTATTCTCTGGGCCAGGGCTGGACCGGGGGCGAGGAAAGCAACGGCGGCAATCACGCGGCGGCGAACGGGTTGAACGGATTTTCCGGCCTCGTGACCCTGCTGGAGCGGACGGGCCGCAACGTGACGCTCTCCCGCAATCCGGCGGACATGCGCGAATACGGCCTGCAGGTCCTCACCCCGCCGCTGATGACCAGCCCGGAAGAGTTCGGCGAACTGCTCGATCAGCGCATGAACGGCGGAATGGGGCCCACGCTTGTCGTCCTGCCGAAGTGGATCGCCATGCCCGTGCCGGATGTGGAGGACGTCGAGAGCGAGGATGGCTGGGTCATGCTGCTGGGTGCGACGTCGCCACTGTGGTTTAATCAGATCGAGATTGCCGAAGGCGCTGGCCTGGACGTAGGACAGACCGGCGGCTGGCAGGGACTGGGCGGCTCGGGAGACCTGCCTGACGAAACGCAGGTCCAGGCTCTCACCTCCGACGAGGAAAACACGTTCCGCGCGCTTTTGACGGATAGCGAGGGCGACGTGCTCGCCGCCGAACTGGTGCAACGCGAAGACTACGACCCCTGGCCCGTCATCGTGGTGTTCGAGCCGGACCTTGTGAACAATTACGGCATGGCAGACCGGGCGCGGGCAGAAGTGGCGCTGCAACTGGTGGAGCGAGCCACGCTGGGCGAGGACATGCCGATCCGCTTCGACCTTTCTCTCAACGGCCTTGGCTCAGCGCAAAACCTGCTGACGCTGGCTTTCCGGCCACCGTTCCTCGCCGCAACGCTGTGCTTGCTGCTCGCCGCGCTGGTGATCGGCTGGCGCGCGTTTCGCCGGTTCGGCCCGCCCGTGGCTGAGGCTCCGGCGGTGTCGCAGGGCAAGCGGCAGCTGGCGCGCAACGGTGCGGCGCTGGTGCAGCGGGTGAAGCGCTGGCACCTTTTGAAGCGGCCATACGAAGACATGGTCGGGCGGCGCGTGGCGAAGGCGCTTGGCCTGCGCAATGCCGAAACCGACGCCCGCGAAGTGGCTATCGACAAGGCGCTGCAAAGGCGCGGCCACGATGGTCCGCAATTCTCCCGCCTTGCCGCCGACTTGCGCGATGCCGAAAAACCGCGCGACATCCTGCGCGCCGCACGGCGACTACGTACATTTGAAAGGACACTGACACAATGAGTGACACCCCTGCGACCATGACGCTGGAACAGACTGCGGAAATGGCCAATGCAATCCGCGCCGAAGTGGGCAAGGCCATCGTCGGCATGGACGAGGTGGTGGACCACCTGCTGATTGCCCTGATCGCGCAGGGCCACGTGCTGCTGGAAGGCCCGCCGGGAACGGCCAAGACCTTCCTTGCGCAGTGCTTTGCCCATGCAACCGGAATGGAATTCGGCCGCATCCAGTTCACGCCGGACCTGCTGCCCGGCGATATCCTCGGCTCCAACCTGTTCAACTTCCAGACGAGCCAGTTCACCCTGACGCGCGGCCCGATCTTTCGCGAACTGCTGCTGGCGGACGAGATCAACCGCACCCCGCCCAAGACGCAGGCCGCCCTGCTGGAAGCCATGCAGGAACGCCGCGTGACGCTGGACGGGGAAACGCATTCGCTGTCCGACAACTTCATGGTGGTCGCAACGCAAAACCCCATCGAAAACCAGGGCGTCTATCCGCTGCCCGAAGCACAGCTCGATCGTTTCGCCTTCAAGCTGCTGGTGCCCTACCCCAGCGCCGAAGAGGAGGTGCGCATCGTCAAGCGTTTCGGCGAGCGCGCCGGGCCGCAGGGTCCGCTCGATTTCGGAATAGAGCGGGTTGCCAATGCGGGCCGGATTTCCGCCGCGCAGGCTGCGGTGAAGGACGTCACCCTGTCGGACGAGGTGGTGAACTACTGCGTCGCACTGGTGCGCGGCACGCGCGAGAATGCCGATATCGCCAGCGGAGCCAGCCCACGCGCCGCCGTGCTGCTGGCCAACGCCGGTCGCGCCCGCGCCGCGCTGGAAGGGCGCGCCTATGTCATTCCCGACGATGTGAAGGCGCTCGCCACCGCCTGCCTGCGCCATCGCCTGCTGCTGTCTCCGGCGGCGGAGATCGAGGGCAAGCAGGTGGAAGACCTCGTCGCCCACCTCGTCGAGCAGACCGAGGCACCGCGCTAAGCTCGATGAACCGTCTGCGCGCCCTGCTGGCCCGGTTGCCTGCCGTGCCCATCGTGCCCACGCCGCGTACGCTGGTGCTGCTGGCGCTGCTCGCCCCGGTGGCGGCGGTGATCGCGGCGACGGCGCCGGGCGCATGGGTGGTCGCCCCGGCGGCGGCGCTGGCATTGCTGCTGCTGACGGTGGTCGACGGATGGTTGGCGGGGAGTCTGGTGCGCTTTTCCTGCGATGCGCCAAGCGATGCCGAGGTTGGCCAGCCGACGCCGATCCGCGTGGAGGCAGAAATCGAGCGCGACAGCGACGCGCCCGCGCCCGAAGCCGCGCTCGGCTTCGACCCGCGCCTTGGCGAAGGCGGCGCGGCCACCTTCCGGCTCGAACCGGCCGGGAAGCCGGGCATGTTCGCAGGCGAAGGCGAGATTGCGCCCATCCGCCGCGGGCCCGGCGAGTTGCACGACCTGTGGCTGCGCTGGCCGGGGCCGCTGGGCCTTGCCGTGCGGCAGGTCCACACCCGCCTCGATGCCCGCATCCGGGTGTGGCCGGACCTTTCGCCCGTCCGTTCCCCGGTGCTCCAAAGCTTCCTGCGCGACAGCCAGTTCGGCCTCGTCGCCCGGCGCATTCGCGGCGAAGGCACCCAGTTCGAGGCACTGAGCGAGTACGAGCCCGGCATGGATCGCCGCCGCATCGACTGGAAAGCCAGCGCCCGCCACACCGCGCTTTATGCGCGCGAGAACGAGGCGGAGCGCGACAACCAGATCGTCTTCGCTTTCGATTGCGGCCAGTCGATGATCGAGCCGGTCGATGGCCTCCCGCGGCTGGACCGCGCCGTGTCCGCCGCGCTGATGGCCGCCTACGTGGCGCTGAAAGGCGGCGACAAGGTGAGCCTCTTCGGCTTTGCCGACCAGCCGCAGATGATGACCCCGTTCGTCACCGACACCCGCGCCTTCCACCGGCTGCAAAGCGCAGCGGGCGATCTCGACTACACCGCGCGAGAGCCAAACTTCACGCTCGCGCTCGCCACTCTGACAGCGCGCCTGAAGCGCCGCAGCCTGATCGTGCTGTTCTCCGATTTCTCCGACCCGACTTCCGCCGAATTGATGGTAGAGAGCGTGGAGCGGCTGGTGCGCCACCATCTCGTGATCTTCGTCACCATGGTGGACACCGAACTGGAGGAACTCACCACGGCCGAACCCGATACGCTAGGCGACCTCGCCGTGGCGGTGAACGCCGATGCATTGGCCCGCCAGCGGCAACTGGTGCTGCAACGGCTGAAGCGGCTGGGCGTGAACGTGATCGAGGCGCCGCACGATGCGATCGGCTACCGCCTGATCGACCTCTACCTCGAAACCAAGCGGGCGGAGGCAATCGGCTGATGGTGCTGGCACTGTTCAGGAAAGCGGAGATCGAACCGCCCGCCGATATCGAGGCGGCATCCTTGCGTTCCGACCGTTTCCGGCTGGAAAGGGAAGTGGAATGGCAGCGGCTGGACCGTATCGTCACCGCGCTGGAAAAGAACAGCCCGCGCCGCATCAGTGACGAGGACCTGCTCGAACTGCCCGTACTCTACCGGAAGACCGCCTCCAGCCTCGCCGTGGCGCGCGAGACCTCGCTCGATGCAGCCACGCTCGCCTACCTCGAATCGCTGGTGCGGCGGGCATGGTTCCAGGTCTATGGCCCGCGCATCGGGCTGATGGGCTGGCTGCGCCGCTTCCTTGGCGGAGGGTGGAGCGCGGCGGTGCGCGCTATCTGGCTGGATATCTGCATTGCCTTTGCCGTGATGGTGGCAGGCACGATCGTTGGCTGGCTGCTGGTCGACCAGGACGAGCGCTGGTACTATTCGCTGGTGCCCGGCGGCATGGCCGGTGGCCGCGCGCCCGGTGCCGATCCTGCCACGTTGCGAGAGACCCTCGGCACGGCGGAAAATTCGGACGGGCTCGGCGTGTTCGCGGCCTACCTGTTCTCCAACAACACCGGCGTTTGCATCATGGCCTTTGCGCTTGGCTTTGCCTTCGGCGTGCCCACGCTGCTGCTGCTGGTCTACAACCTTGCCCTGCTGGGGGCGATGTTCTGGGTGTTCCAGGAAGCCGGCATGGGCTTCGACTTCGCCGCGTGGCTGAGCGTGCACGGCACGACCGAACTGGGCGCAATCCTGCTGTCGGGCGCGGCGGGCCTGCACGTCGGGCGCACGATGGCCTTTCCCGGAGACCGCTCCATCCTCGCTGCGATGCAGACCGCTGGCGTGCGCGCGGCGCAGGTGATGGCGGGCTGCACGATCATGCTGATCGTGGCGGGCCTGCTGGAAGGATACGTCCGGCAACTGGTGGGCGACACGCCCTCGCGCCTTGCCATCGGCGGGACCATGCTGGCCGTGTGGATCGTCTATTTCGCCGCCATGCCCGCCCCGAAGGAGCGCGAGACATGACGGCATCCCCACGAACCGCGATGCAAGCAGGCCTGTCGAAACGCGCCCGCACGCTGGTGACGCCGGAGGGGCTTTCGCTGCCGCTGACCGTGGGCAGCAGGGGGGCACGGGCAGGCGCGCTGATCCTCGACCTCGTTATCCTGGTGGTGGGCACCATCGTCGTGCTTGTCACCTTGTCCGCCATCGGCCTGGGCCTGTTCGACATGGGTTCCAGCCCGGACACGAACCCGGTGATGCAGGGGGTGATGGTCCTGGTCATCCTCTTCATGTTCCTTGCCCGATACGGCTATTTCCTCTGGTTCGAACTGGGCCCCCGCGCCGCCACGCCGGGCAAGCGGCTAGTGGGCCTGCGCGTCGCCGCGAGAGACGGCGGGCGGCTCACGGCCGAAATGGTGATCGCCCGCAACCTGGTGCGCGACGTGGAGGTGTTCCTGCCGCTGTTCTTCCTGCTGGGCGGCGGGCAGGAGGCAGGCGTTGCGGGGTGGGCGGCGTTCGTTTGGCTGGCCGTCTTCGTGCTATTTCCCTTCTTCAACAAGGATGCCCTGCGCGCAGGTGACATCGTTGCCGGAACCTGGGTGGTGGAAGCCAGCCGCGCGAAGCTGAAGGAAGCCATGTCGCTCGCACCAGACAGGCAGGACACCTACCGCTTCGGGGAGGCCGAACTGTCCGTCTATGGCGAGCACGAATTGCAGGTGCTGGAAAAAGTCTTGCGGGACGACCGGCCAGAGGCCCTGCGCGAGGTGGCCGAGGCCATTACCGGCAAGATCGGCTGGCAGCTTGGCAGCGGTGACGAGCGCGAATTCCTGGAGGCGTTCTACGCCGCCCTGCGCGGCCACCTGGAAGGCAACATGCGCTTCGGCAAGCGCAAGCGGGACAAGTTTTCATGACGATATTGCGAGACGCGACACCGGACGATGCCGAGGCACTTGCCCGGTTGGGGCGTGACAGCTTCTGCCACGCGTTCGAGCACCTCTATCGCCCAGAGGACCTGCAACCGTTCCTGCGCGAAGTCTATTCGCCCGAGGCCGTGGCGCAGGAAATTGCCGATCCCGGCATTCGCCACCAGTTGACGCAGGATGCGCCGGGCGAACCGCTGAGCGCCTTTATCAAGGTGAAGTACGAAAGCCCCTATGCTGAGCATTCGGATGCGCGCCGCCCGCTCTGCCTCGGCCAGCTTTACACCGATCCCGCCCGCACCGGCGAAGGGCTGGGCGCGGCGCTGATGGAATGGTGCCTTGCCCTTGCCCGGCAGCGCGGGTGCGATGCCATCCAGCTATCGGTCTACAGCGAAAATCCGGGCGCGCAGAAGTTCTACCAGCGCTTTGGCTTTACGAAAATTGCAGACATCGGCTTCTGGGTCGGCGAACAGCGCGATGCGGAATTTCTCTACGAATTGCGCCTTTAGCGGCCACAAAGACGATTTGGGTTAAGAGGGCCTTAGGGCTTTCTCGTCATATCCCGAGGCAATGGTAAACGTCGCACTGAAATTGCCGGCCTTCGAGGCTCCTGCCCGCCCGCTGACCGATGAACTGGTCAACAACCCGGGAATAGATCGCATCCTTTCTTCCGTTCGGGGGCACCTTGGCGTCGAGATCGCTTTCGTCTCCCGCTACGTGGAGGACGAGCAGCGCGAACTCACCCACGTCAGCACCGACCTGGACCTGCCGATGGGTCCCGGTTTTCGCGAGAACCGGGAGGAAAGCTACTGCTGGCACATCCTCAATGGCCGCCTGCCGGAGCTGATCCAGGACCCGGCCGATCATCCCATGACGCGGGAACTGGCGATTACCGATTTCCTGCCCGTGGGCTGCCACATCAACACGCCGCTGCGCCTTGCCGACGGCACGGTGTGGGGCAGTTTCTGCGCCCTTGGCCGCAAGCCCGACCGCACGCTGACCCCGCGTGACCTTGCCATCCTGAAAAGCTTTGCCGGCCTTGCGGCCGAGCGGATCGAGGCCTCGCTGGAAGAGGACGTCATGCTGCGCCAGGCGCGCCGCCGGGTGGAGGCGATGCTCGATGGCCACGCCGTCACTATGTTCCAGCAGCCGATCCACGACCTGAAAAGCGGCAAGCCGGTGGGCGTGGAATGCCTCGCCCGCTTCCCCGACCTGACGAAGCGCGGGCCGCAGGCGTGGTTCGACGATGCGGAGAAAACTGGGCTGGGCAGCGAACTGGAAATGACTGCCGTGCGATGCGCGCTGGAAACGGTGGGACAGGTGCCCGAAGGCATCTACGCCGCGATCAACGCGTCTCCGGAAACGATCATGTCCGGCACCCTGCGCCAGGTGCTCGAGCGATCGGACGCGACCAACCTCGTGATCGAGGTGACCGAACACCAGCTCGTGGACGACTACGCCGCCCTTGCCCGGGAGATCGAGGCGCTGAAGCCGTTTGCGAAAATCGCCATCGACGATGTGGGGACCGGCTACGCGGGCCTGCGTCACCTGATCGAACTGGGTCCCGATATCCTGAAGATGGACATGGTCCTCACCCGCGATTGCGACAACGATCCTGCGCGCCGCGCCATCGCTGCCGCCATGGTGCAGTTCTCCCGCGATATCGGCGCGAAGCTGGTGGCGGAAGGCATCGAGACCGAGGCCGAGCGCGCGGTGATGCAGGACCTTGGCGTCGACTACGGCCAGGGCTACCTGTTCGCGCGTCCGCTGCCCGTGGTCGCCGCGCAGCAACACCTGCTCGGCGTGGCGATGGGATAGGAGGCTTCTCTAGCTCTCGCCGCGCAGTGCGCGTTGCTGCTGGCGGGTCATTTCCTTCGCCGCGTAAATATCCCCGCCCTCGATCTGCACGTCCATGCGCTTGCGATCGTTCTCGCGGTAGGTCGTCTCCGCCTCGTCGATTTCGCGTTCGCTCAGCCCGACGTTTTCCAGCGCCATGCGCGCCACGGCCAGCGCGCTTTCGTAGACTTCGCGCACGACGTATTCCGCCTTGCTGTTCGCCAGCGCGATCACGCTCTTGCGGTCGAACCCGCGGACATAAATCGTCGCCTTGGGAAACGTCTCGGCAACCGAATCAATGAATTCGCGGCCCGGCACCTCGTCCATGCAGAACATGATAAGCTGCGCGTCCGCCGCACCCGCCTGGCGCAGCAGGTCTAGCCGCGTGCCGTCGCCGTAGTAGACCTTGCTGCCGAAATCCTCCGCGGTGTCGATCTGCGCGTCGTTCCTGTCGATCAGCGTGACGGAAAGCCCGCCCGCCAGCAGCGTCTGCGCCACCGTCTGCCCGAAGCGGCCAAATCCGACCACCAGCGCGCCGGCGCCCTCCTCGTGCGGGCCTTCGCGCTCTCCGCCTTCCCGTTTCGGTTCCTGGCGAATCTTGCCGGTGGCGATCATCAGGAACGGGGTTGCCGCCATGGACAGGGTGACGATGGCGCCGAACAGGCTCGATTGCTCTATGGAAATGAGCCCGCCCTGCACCGCCTGGGTGTAGAGCACGAAGGCGAACTCGCCGCCCTGGCTCAGCAACAGGCCCAGCGCCAGCGCGGCTCGCCAGCGCATCTTCAGCAGCAGGCCCAGCCCCATGATGATGGCCGCCTTCACCGCGATCAGCAGCACCGCGAAACCGATCACGAACAGCGGGTTTTCGGCAATCACGCCGATGTCCAGCATCATTCCAACGGCGACGAAGAACAGTCCCAGCAGGATCGCGCGAAACGGCTCGATATCGGCTTCCAGTTCGTGGCGGTAACGCGTGTCGGCCAGCATGACCCCGGCGATGAAGGCCCCCAGCGCGGCGGAAAGGCCCAGCGCTTCCATCACCACCGCGCTTGCCAGCACGGTGAAGAGGGCCGCGACGATAAACAGCTCGCGCTCTCCCAGCGTGCCGATCAGGCTGAACAGCGGGCGGATCAGCAGCCGTCCTGCCGCTACCAGTCCGACGACGGCGACCAGGGTGAGGACGCCCAGCATCCAGCCCGAAGGCCCGTCCTCGGCCCCGCTGCCCAGTGCCGCGACAATCGTGATGAGAGGAATGATCGACAGGTCCTGAAACAGCAGGATGGCAAAAGCCCGCTCGCCGAACGGCGTGCGCAGCTTGCCGCCCGATTGCAGCATCGGCAGCACCTGCGCGGTGGAGGACAGGCCCAGCGGCAGGCCGATCGCCAGCGCGGCGGCCCAGGGATAGCCCGCCAGCGCCAGCACCGTGGCCGTCACCGCCAGCCCGCAGGTCGTCACCTGCGCCAGCCCCAGCCCGAAAATCGCGCCTTTCAGCCGCCACAGCCGCGCCGGGGACAGTTCCAGCCCCACAACGAACAGCAGCATGACGATGCCGAGCTCGGCGACCTCGGCCATTTCCTGGGCATTGCCGACAAGCCCGAGAACATGCGGTCCCAGCAGCGCGCCCGCGACAAGATAACCCAGCGTCGCCCCCAACCCTGCGCGGCGAAAGGCGAGCACGGCCACCATCGCGAAGCCCAGCATCAGCATGGCATCGCGCAGCATCAGTCCGGCGTGGTGTTCTTCCATCAGTCGGCCCCCTGCCCTGCGACTATTCTCAAAGCCATTTCCATTTCCAGAACAGCGCCAGTTGCACTGCAAGGATGCCTGCGCAAAGGGCAACCACGATCCAGAAGGCATCGCCATCGTCCACCCCCGGCATCCCGCCGACGTTGATGCCAAGCAGCCCGGTGATGAAGCCCAGCGGCAGGAAAATGCCTGCAACGATGGTGAGCAGGTAGGTCGCCTGCTCGTTGCGGGCGATGGAGCGCCCGCGAATGTCGTCCATCAGCACGACGGCGCTTTCCTTGCTGATGTCGAGATCTTCGAGGTAGCGCCGCAGCCGGTCGATCGACTCGGCGATCTCGCGCCGGTCGTGCTCCTCGAACCACGGCGGGGCGTACTTTGAAATCGCTTCCAGCGCTTCATGCATCGGGCCCATGTGGCGTTTCAGGCCCAGGCAATTGCGGCGGATGATTGCGATCTTCTCCAGCATCTCTTCCGCGTCGTCGTCTGCTTCCGCCTCTTCCAGCTCATCGATATGCTCGTTCATGTCGACGATGGAGCGATTCATGCGGTTGATCATCGCCTCGGTCAGCTCGGTGATCAGCGCGCCCGCATCGGTCGGCCCGGCCTCGCGTCGGTCGATCATGGCCAGCACGCGGCGCGGGGTCTGCAGCGGCAGGCGGCGCAGTGTGAACAGGCGCGTGCCATCGCACCAAAGCTGCATCGAAAGCATGTCTTCCGGCTCCGCGCCGGGGTTGAAATTGATGCCGCGCAGCGTGGCGACCAGCGTATTGCCTTCGCGAAAGGCCCGCGGGCGGGTGCGGTCGCTCACCAGCAGTTCACGCGTCGGCTCGGGGATGTCCAGTTCTTCCAGCCACTCCATCACGCCGGGGCGATTGCGGCACAGGTGCACCCACAGCCCTTCGCCCGGTTGCGAGGGCTGCCAGTTACGCGCCTCCGCCCATTCCAGCGGGCGACCCGCGCCAACGCCGTCCAGCACGCGGGCGAACAGCAGGGGGTGATCGTCGGGGCAATCGGGTGCGGAAACGGTTTCGGGATCGTCCATCGCTGCCTTCCATGCCGCAATTGTACGCTGCTGTCATCGCTGCACGAAGGCGGTCAGGCGGGCGCGCCTCGTTCGGCCGCAATTAGCGGTTCATCGTGGTCTGCCGGAATGGTGATAAGGACGGTCAGCCCCGTCGCGACGAGGATACCGATGGCGAGGAAGAACAGCGGGGCCTGCAAGCCGCCAAAGCCGGCCAGCAACGCGAAGGAGAACCCGGCGAAGCTGGTGCCCTGGTTCACGAAGGCCATGTAGATCGAGAACTGCGTCGCCCCGGTCTTCGGCTCGCAGAACGCCATGTTGATCGCACCGTTGCCGGTGCCCACCAGATTGTACATCACCGTCCAGCCGACCGCGATGAACCAGATCATCCAGCCCTGGTCCCACAGCGGCTCGCCAAACGCGATGGCGGCGATGACAAGGGCGAACAGGCCATAGGTCACGATCTGGAACGGCTTTGCGCCCATCCGCGAACAGAGCCAGCCGCCCAGCGTGATGGCGACGATAGCCGATGCAAGTTGCGCCGTCCCGTTGGCGACGCCCAGCTGTGCCTCGTTCCAGCCCGCGTAATTGGCCGCGATCAGTGGCACGGCCACGGCCATGGTGCCGTATCCCATCCCGCGCAGGAAGATCGAGGCAGACCAGATCAGGCTGTCGCGGCGGAACATGCAGCGGAAAGCGGATTTCACCAGCTCCACCCAGCTATCGGGTTGCACGGCGAGGGATTCTGGCGATGCCACGCCTTCGGTCCAGGGCAGACGGCGTTCGCCGGTCCGCTCCCGTACCCAGACCAGGTAGGCGGTGATGAAGATGATGGCGACGGCGGCGCTGACATAGCCTGCGCCCACGCCGAACCGGTAGATGATCAGCCCCGCGATGGAAGCCGTGATGGCGATGCCCAGCGCCTGTCCGCCCGCCATGATCCCGCCCGCGTAGCCGCGTTCGTTGCCATCGCAGATGTCGACGGCCAGTGCATCGGCGGCAACGTCCTGAAACACCACGGCAAGGCTGACGACGAAGGCGATCGCGCCCAGCAGCACCTCGTCGCGCGGGCCCGGCTCAAGCAGCGCGCAGACCAGCAGGCTGGCGATCATCACCACCTGCGAGGCGATCAGCCACGCCCGGCGGCGCCCCATGGGAAGGTAGGCATACCGGTCCATCAGCGCGCCGTTGATGAATTTCAGGCTCCACGGGATCGCCGCCATGCCGATGACGTAGCCGACCTCTCCCGCCGTCGCGCCGCTCGCGGCCATCCAGGCGGGGATCGCGAATTCCAGCAGGCCGATGGGAATGCCCTGCGCCAGGTAAAGGACGAGAATCGTCGACAGGCGCATCGGGCGATTGTCCGTCATGCAAGGGTTCGCAAACATCTTTCGCCCCTTCGAAAGTGTCCGTGCGACCCGCAATGTGCCGCGAATGTCTCCCGAAAGGCCGGTGAAGTCAAATTGCGGCAGCGAACATGGCCCAGAGCCTGTCATTGCTCCTTCATCGAAGCGCGCCTATATCCTTGCCCATGTCCGCAGACGCCATTTCCAAGGTTCGCCCCTGGCGCATGATAGAGCGCCGTCAGTCCCGCCAGATCATGGTCGGCAACGTGCCGGTCGGCGGCGACGCGCCGATCACCGTGCAGACCATGACGAACACGCCGACCGAGGACGTGGGCGCGACGATCGACCAGATTCGCCGCTGCGAGGATGCAGGCGCGGATATCATCCGCGTATCCTGCCCCACGGCAGAAGCGACCGAGAACTTCGACCAGATCACGAAAGCGGCGAACATCCCGATCGTCGCCGACATCCACTTCCACTACAAGCGCGCGTTGGAAGCCGCCGACAAGGGCGCGGCCTGCCTGCGCATCAATCCCGGCAACATCGGCTCGTCTGAGCGGGTGGCCGAAGTGGTGCGCGCCGCGAAAGCCAACGGCTGCGCGATCCGCATCGGCGTGAACGCTGGCAGTCTTGAGAAAGACCTGCTGGAGAAATACGGTGAGCCTTGCCCCGAGGCGCTGATCGAGAGCGCGCTCGACCATATCAAGCTGCTGCAGGACCACGATTTCCACGAATACAAGGTGGCGGTGAAAGCCAGCGACGTGTTCCTGGCCGTCGCGGCCTACCATGGCCTTGCCGAAGCGGTGGATTGCCCGCTGCATCTCGGCATTACCGAGGCGGGCGGCCTGATCGGCGGGACGGTGAAATCCAGCATCGGCATCGGCAGCCTGTTGTGGGCGGGCATCGGCGACACCATTCGCGTCTCGCTCTCGGCTGAGCCGGAACAGGAAGTGCGCGTGGGCTTCGAGATGCTGAAGGCGCTGGGACTTCGCACGCGCGGCGTTCGCGTGGTCTCCTGCCCCTCTTGCTCGCGGCAGGGTTTCGACGTTATCCGCACGGTGGAGGCGCTGGAAGCGCGGCTGGAGCACATCAAGACGCCGATGAGCCTTTCCGTCCTCGGCTGCGTGGTGAACGGCCCCGGCGAGGCGCGCGAGACCGATATCGGCATCACCGGCGGCGGCGCTGGCAAGCACATGGTCTATCTCTCCGGCGTGACCGACCACCACGTGCAGAGCGAGGACATGCTCGACCACATCGTGAAGCTGGTGGAGGAAAAGGCCGCGCAGATCGAGGCAGGCATCGCCACGGCCTTCGATCCCCATGCAGAGGCCGCCGAATGATCGGCAAGGGAGCGCTGGCCGCGCTGCTCGCCCTCGCATCGCTGAGCGCCTGCGCCTCCACCGCGACGCACGACACTGCCGGTCCGGCGGCGATGAGCCATCCCGAAGGCGCGATTTTCGATCCCTCCGTCGATGCCCACGCAGCGGTGGATGCGGCGCTGGCGACGGCGCAATCTGAAGACACCCTCGTCCTCGTGGTGATGGGCGCAAACTGGTGCCACGACAGCCGCGCGCTGGCGAGCTACCTGATGGAACCCGAACTCGCCGCCCTGCTGGAAAGCCACTACGAGGTCGTCACCATCGACGTCGGCCTGCCGCAGACGGGCGACGGCTTCAATCTCGACGTGGCAGAGCAGTTCGGCGTCACGCCCGAAGGCACGCCCAACGTGCTGGTGCTGGACCGCGAAGGGCAACTTCTCAATTCGCAGGAGGACGCGGTCAGCTGGCGCAATTCGGCCAGCCGCACTTCGGCAGAGGTGCTGGCCACGCTGCAAGACTGGGCCGACGCTGGCTGAGGCATTGCTCCACGTCGTCCACCACGCCGATTACATGGCCCCGCAGCCCGAGCGCGGCACTTTCAGGTTCGACAAGTACTACCTCGTGATGGAGGAATTGCGGGCCAGCAAGGCGCCCGTCACCGAACATGCGCCCGATCCCATGCCGCGCGAGTGGCTGGAGGCGGTGCATTGTCCCGACTACGTGGAGCAGGTGTTCACAAGCACTGTGCCGCGCGAGAAGGAGCGGCGCATCGGCTTTCCCGTCACGCCGCATATCGCCAGCCGCGTGCGCCACACCAACGGCGGCACCTGGCTGGCGGCGCAACTGGCGATGGAGCACGGCTACGCGGCCAACAGTGCCGCGGGCAGCCATCATGCGCTGCACGACACCGGCGCGGATTACTGCGTGTTCAACGACCTGACGGTGGCCAGCAACCGGTTGATCGCCGAAGGCGATGCGAGCCGGGTGCTGATCGTCGACCTCGACGTGCATCAGGGCGACGGCACGGCCAGCCTCACCGCCTTGCGCGACGACGTGTTCACCCTCTCCATCCATGCCGAGAAGAACTTCCCGGCGCGCAAGGCCCGTTCCAACCGCGACGTAGGCCTGCCGGACGGGCTGGACGACGACGGCTACATGGACGTCCTCGAACGCGAACTGCCGCCGCTGATCGAGAGTTTCGCGCCCGATATCGTGCTCTACCAGGCGGGCGTCGATCCGCACGGGGAGGACAAGCTGGGCCGGCTGGCCCTGACGGACGCGGGGCTGGAGCGGCGCGATCGCTTTGTTGTGGCTGAGGCCCGCAGGCGCTGCCTGCCCGTCGCCAGCGCCCTTGGCGGGGGCTACGGGGCAGACCAGCGTGCCGTTGCCCGGCGCCATGCCGCCTCCATGCTGGCCATGGCGGACGAGAACCGCCTTTACCCCGTGGCAATACCTCGCCGCTAACCTGTCGCGCATATGGACATGCGCCTGCCATTCGCCTGTGTAATGATCGTTGGCCTCGCCATCGGTTTCTCCGTGCCCGCCATGCAGGTGGAACAGGAGCTGGCAAGCGAAGCTGCGGCTGCGCAGGAGAGCGAACTGACGCTCGGCGCAGCGCAACAGGTGACGAACACGGGCTGGGGCCACGAAGTCGCGCTGGAGCGCGAGCGCGACGGGCACTTCTACGCCGATGTCACCGTGGACGGCGTGCCTTCGCGGATGCTGGTGGATACCGGCGCCAGCGTGGTGGCACTGACGGGTGAGGACGCGCTCGCCATGGGCCTTTACTGGGACGAGAACGAGGTCGCGCCGGTGGCGCAGGGTGCCAGCGGCGCGGTCTACGGCGTCAACACCACCCTACCCCGGATGCGCCTCGGCGATTTTGAAGCGCAGGACGTACGCGCGATCATCATTCCCGAGGGGCTTGGCATATCGCTGCTCGGCCAGTCGTTCCTGGAAACCATCGGCAACGTGCGCATCGCCGACGATCGCATGGTGCTGGAGAACTAGCCCGGTGAACATGGGCAACCTCCTCCCCTACCGCTGGCGCACCAAGCTGGAAGCGAACCGCCATGCCGAGGCGATCAGCGGCGTGCTGGAAACGCCGCCCATCATGCCCAGGCAGGACGGCGTCGTGCTGTTCTCGATGATCGGCACGGCGGTGCTGCTGCCCTACCTCGTGGCGGTGAAATCGCTGTGGCATCACCTTGGCCGGGGCCGCGTGGCGATCCTGGATGATGGCACCCTGACAGCGCAGGACCGCGCGATCCTGGCGCACCACTGCGGCGATCCACAGATCATGCGCATCGGCGATGTGAAGCTGGGCGAATTTCCCGCAGGCGGCACGTGGGAGCGGCTGCTGACCATCCTCGACCACCGAGCGGGCGAATACTGGATCCAGCTCGACAGCGACACCGTCACTATCGGCCCGGTACCGGAAATTGCCGACGCCATCGCGCGCAACCGCAGTTTCCTGTTCCTGGGCGGGAAGGATGCCGAGGTTGGCCCGCTGCCGCTCAGGGACTTTCGCGAACGCTTTTACCCCGACGGCCCCATGGACGGCCACGTTCAGGGACGGATCGAAAGCCGACTCGACACCATCGATGCCGCACGAGGGTGGAAGTACACGCGCGGCTGTTCGGGCTTTGCCGGGTTTGCCGCGATGGGCAATTCCCGCCCGCTGGCCGCCGCCTTCCTCCACGAGATGAAGCGCATGATCGGCGAGGAGGACGTGACAATCTGGGGCACCGAACAGGTAACGAGCAACTTCCACCTCTCCAACGAACCCGAACCGGTAGTGCTGCCCTACGATCGCTACATGAATTACTGGAACGAGCCCTGGGGCAAGGACACCGGCTTCATCCACTTCGTCGGCACGCACCGGCACGACAACGGGGCATATATCGCCGCCAGTCATGAAGCGATCGAACAGCTGAAAGGCTGATATGGAAGGTTCATCATTGGTGCGCTATTATGGTGTCCATGAACCGCCGCGATCTTCTTGCCGGAGCTCTTGCCACCGGGGCCACACTGGCCGCGGCGCCCGCCAGCGTGTTCGCACAGGCCGCGCCCGATCCGCGCACGCGCCGCCTGCTGGAAGTGGCCCAGCGCGAGGTTGCCCGTGCCGGGGCGCAACTGTGGCGGCGTGACCTTGTCGGCATTGCCGATTTCGGCCTTCATTCCAGCCTGCCGCGCTTCCACTTCGTGAACCTGGAAAGCGGCACGGCGGACAGCGTGCTGGTGACGCACGGCAGCGGCTCCGACCCGGAGCATGACGGCTGGCTGAACGATTACTCCAACCTGCACGACAGTTGGGCCACCAGCCGGGGCGCCTACATCACCTGGGAATGGTACGAAGGGCGCTTCGGCACCTCCGTTCGGCTGGGCGGCCTGGACGAGAGCAATTCCAACGCCTTCCCCCGCGCCATCGTGATGCATGCTGCCGATTACGCCACGCCAGAGCACGTGGCGCGCTGGGGCCGGCTTGGCCGGTCCAACGGCTGCTTCGCTTTCGGGCCGGACGTGTTTCCGCAGGCCCTGACCCGGATGATGGGCGGACGGTTGCTGTTTGCCGACTCGCTCGGCATCGGACCGGACGGCGGAAGCGTGACGCAGCCGCAGCAGGCAACGCCCGATTTCAGGGCAATGGCGGCAGAGAACAGCGCCAGCTAGGCGGACGCACTATCAAGCACCCGGCCGCTCGATCGGGACGATCTCTTCCGAGGTAAAAGTCGCACGATTGCCCACACGCGGCGCATCCAGTGAAGCCAGCACCGGCGCGTCACGGCTATACAAGTCCTCGAACTCGCGCAGGTTGCCGTCCACATCCAGGCCATAGGTGAAATAGGTGATGTAGACCGGCATGGTCCGTTCCACTGGCACGCGCGTGTAATCGCCGCTCTGCGAGATGCCCACGGCCTCGTCTCGCGATGCGCCGCCGCCGAGGATCGCCACGGTCATCGCCAGCTCCAGCGCCCGCTCCACCCGGATGCAGCCGTGGCTGCGCGCGCGGTTGTCGCTGTCGAACAGGTTGCGGTTGGGCGTATCGTGCAGGAAGATCGCGTGCGGATTGGGCATGTCAAGCTTCATCTTGCCCAGCGAATTGGTCGGCCCCGGCTGCTGCACCACGCTGATGTAGCCATTGGCTCCGCGCGTGGCGCGGTAGCCCTGCGATCGCGCCCAGGAGGGGTTGCCCAGCACCCGGTTGCCCAGCCCCTCTCCCACCACGATGCTTTGCGGCACCGTCCAGGTCGGGTTGAAGACGACGCCTTCCACCGTCTCTGCAAGTTGCGGCGTGGCCGTGCGGCCCGGTGCGCCGACGATGGTACGATAGGTGCGGATGATCTGCCCGTTCACCATCAGGCGCAGCTGGTATTCGGGGACGTTGGTAATCAGGTACTGCCCGCCGAGGTTGCGCGGCAGCCAGCGCCAGCGATCCATGTTGGCAAGGATCAGCTTGCGAGTCTCGGTATCTTCCGCAGGTGTCTCGGCAAGCGCGGCGCGCAGGGCGGTGTAATCCTCGTGCGTCGGTGCGAGCGTTTCGACGATCCCGGCGATATCGCCGCTTTCCAGCGCGTCTTTCATCAGCCGCGCGGTAGGCAGCAGGTCGGCATCGGGATCGACCACGAACCACTGCCGCCGCGAATCCATCGGCGTACGACCGTCGCGAAGGTCTTCCACCAGCCAGGTGAAAAGACCGCTGGCACGCATATCCAGCGCCGGGCTTCCCCCGCGCTCGATTTCCTCGCGCAGCAGGTCCACGCGATAGTCCGCCGGGTTCAGGCCTTCGGCTGCGATTCCGTCGATGACGGCGGCCAGCGCCATCGCGTTCTCCACGCTCCAGTGCTGCACCAGAGCATCGCGCGGGTCTTCCTGCACCACCTCGCGGCTTTCGAACTGCGGGGTGGACGTTACCTCGGCACCATCATCGTCCTGCAACGGATCCTGCGCGAACAGCGTCTGACCCGCGACCGGCGCGGAAATCAGCATCGCAGCAAGGGCAATCCCGCCAAAGTGCGCACGGCGCATACGAATCAAATCTTTGTAAACCATGATAGCCCTGTAATTCTGCCCCTCGGCGGCCTTCCGATCAAGCAGGACCGCTTAGCGGCGGCTGAACGGGTAGCCGGCGAACCATACAAATGGTGACGCGGCCGGGCCCCACCAGTAGGAACAGCGCATGAGCATGTCGCAACGCCACCTGTTGCCGTTCCTGGCGGCCTTTATCGGCGTGGGCCTGATGTCGCTGATGGACGCGCAGATGAAGGGCGCCGCGCTAGCGACGGGCGTGTTCACGGCATCGCTTCTGCGATCATTGCTGGCGGCCGCATTCATCGCGCCTGTCTGGCTGGTGCAGAAAAGTGCCTGGCCCGGCGCCAAGGTGATGCGCCTGCACGTGGAGCGCGGCGTGATTTCGGCCTTCATGGCGCTCACTTTCTTCTACGCCCTCACCAAGCTGCCGATTGCGGAGGCCATCGCGATCAGCTTCGTCGCGCCCTTGCTGGCGCTGTATTTTGCCCACTTGTTCCTGGGGGAGCAGATCAGCAAGGGGGCGATCGGCGCATCGGTGCTGGGCTTGGCGGGGACTCTGGTGATCGTGAGCGGCAGGCTGGGCCGCACCGAAATGGAGGACGACGTGCTGCTGGGCCTCGCCTCGCTGTTCGTCTCGGCCCTGCTGTACGCCTACAATTTCGTGGTAATCCGCAAGCAGTCGCAGGCCGCAGGTCCAATAGAGGTGACGACGTTCCATGCCGGGATCAGCGGGCTCGTCCAGCTCCTCGCCGCTCCCTTTTTCTTCGTCATGCCCGGTTCGGGCGCAATGCTAACCATCGCCGGGGCCGCGGCGCTGACCGTTGGCGGATCGATGGCGATTGCCTGGGCCTACGCGCGGGCGGAGGCACAGGTGCTGGTGCCGGTGGAATATACGGGCTTCGGCTGGGCCGCCCTGTTCGGCTGGTTGTTCTTTCGCGAGGCGGTGACGCTGCCCACCATCGTCGGCGTGGCGCTGATCCTGCTGGCCTGCTGGATCGCGGCCCCCAGGGCAAAGCGCGCGGCAAGTACGGAAATCGCCAGCGTCTGACGCCTGAATCCGTCGTCCGGAATCAGTCTCCCGGCGCTTCGACTGTGACGACCTCGTGTTCCGGCTCGTCTTCGAACCAGCCGGCGCTTTGCCAGATCAGGCCCGCCGTTGCCCCGATGAACGCCGACAGCACCAGTGCGACCAGCATCGCCAGGACGTTCAGCGAAGCCGAGCGTTTTCGTGGAGTTCCAATGGCCATTGGCCTTCAAATTCCCTTTCAGGCGCAGCGGAACAACCCGCCGCGATGCCGCGTTGCACTATCGCCCACTTGACCAAACGCGCGCAAACGCGCAGTTCGCCCCCGAACAGGCCCCTCCCTCGCAAGAACGGGGCCGATCCGCAACACTCTAGAGGACCAATCGCCCATGACCCAGGTCGGCTCCAACTCGCTCGGCACTCGCAAGACACTCGATGTAAACGGCAAGACCTATGCCTACTATTCGCTGGCCGCGGCGAGCGAGAAGGTCGGCGACGTCAGCCGCCTGCCGTTCAGCCTGAAAGTGCTGCTGGAGAACATGCTGCGGTTCGAGGACGAAGGCTTCACCGTCGGCGAAGAGCACGTGCGCGCGATTGCCGACTGGCAGAAGAACCCGACCACGGGCGACGAGATCCAGTATCGCCCCGCCCGCGTGCTGCTGCAGGATTTCACCGGCGTTCCCTGCGTGGTCGACTTGGCTGCCATGCGCGATGCCATCGGCAAGCTCGGCGGCGATACCGCCAAGATCAATCCGCAGGTTCCCGTCAACCTGGTGATCGACCACTCCGTGATGGTCGACGAATTCGGCACGCCCAAGGCGTTCGAGGCGAACAAGGCGCTCGAATACCAGCGCAATGCCGAGCGTTACGACTTCCTCAAGTGGGGGGCCAAGAGCCTCAAGAACTTCTACGCCGTGCCTCCCGGCACCGGCATCTGCCACCAGGTGAACCTGGAGCATATCGCCAAGGGCGTGTGGTCCAGCGAGGACCAGAACGGCGAACTCGTCGCCTACCCTGACACCTGCGTCGGCACCGACAGCCACACCACCATGATCAACGGCCTCGGCGTGCTGGGCTGGGGCGTGGGCGGCATCGAGGCCGAGGCAGCGATGCTCGGCCAGCCTATTTCCATGCTGATCCCCGAAGTCGTGGGCTTCCGTCTCGACGGCGAAATGGCCGAGGGCGTCACCGCAACCGACCTCGTGCTCACTTGCGTGCAGATGCTGCGCGAACACGGCGTCGTGGGCCGCTTCGTCGAGTTCTACGGCCCCGGCGTTTCCAACCTGACGCTGGCCGACCGCGCGACCATCGCCAACATGGCCCCCGAATACGGCGCGACCTGCGGCATCTTCGGCATCGACGACAAGACGATGGAATACCTGCGCCTGACGGGCCGCAGCGAGGAAGACATCGCGCTGGTCGAAGCCTATGCCAAGGAACAGGGCATGTGGTTCGAACCCGATGCCGAACCCGTCTTCTCCTCCACCCTGCAACTCGACATGAGCACCGTGGTGCCCAGCCTTGCCGGCCCCAAGCGCCCGCAGGACAAGATCGCCCTGCCGATGGTGGACGAGAACTTCAACGGCGATCTTAGGAGCGTCTACAAGAAGGATGCGCCGGTCCGCGTCGAAGTCGAAGGCGCAGGCCACGACGTTGGCGACGGCGACGTTGTAATCGCCGCCATCACCAGCTGCACCAATACCTCGAACCCCGACGTGATGATCGCCGCCGGCCTCGTCGCCAAGAAGGCGCGCGAGAAGGGTCTGAAGCCCAAGCCCTGGGTGAAGACCAGCCTCGCTCCCGGCTCGCAGGTGGTTACCGACTACCTCGAAAAGAGCGGCTTGCAGGACGATCTGGATGCCATCGGCTTCGACCTCGTCGGCTATGGTTGTACCACCTGCATCGGCAACTCCGGCCCGCTGGCCGCGCCGATCAGCAAGGCCGTGAACGAGAACGACCTTGTCGCTGCTTCCGTCCTCTCGGGCAACCGCAACTTCGAAGGCCGCATTTCGCCGGACGTTCGCGCCAACTTCCTCGCCAGCCCGCCGCTGGTGGTGGCCTACGCGCTGAAGGGCACCGTAACGGAAGACATTACCGAAACCCCGATCGGGCAGGACCAGGACGGCAACGACGTGATGCTGGCCGATATCTGGCCGACCAACGAGGAAGTGCGCCAGCACCGCGTTGCCAACATCGACCGGCAGATGTTCGAAACCCGCTATGCCGACGTCTACAAGGGTGACGAGGACTGGCAGGCGATCAACGTCGAGGCTTCGGACACCTACAACTGGAACCCGTCCTCCACCTATGTCGCCAACCCGCCTTACTTCGAAGGCATGGGCATGGAACCCGCACCGGTGGAAGACATCGTGGGTGCCAAACCCCTGGCCGTGCTGGGCGATAGCGTCACCACCGACCACATCAGCCCCGCAGGCTCGATCAAGGAAGACAGCCCCGCAGGCGAATACCTGATCAGCCACCAGGTCGCGAAGAAGGACTTCAACTCCTACGGCTCGCGCCGCGGCAACCACGACGTGATGATGCGCGGCACTTTCGCCAATATCCGGATCCGCAACGAAATGGTCCCCGGTGTCGAAGGTGGCTACACCACCTACAAGGGCGAGCAGATGGCGATCTACGACGCGGCCATGAAGCACAAGGAAGACGGAACCCCGCTGGTTGTCGTGGCAGGCAAGGAATACGGCACCGGTTCCAGCCGCGACTGGGCGGCCAAGGGCACCATCCTGCTGGGCGTGCGCGCCGTGATCGTGGAAAGCTACGAGCGTATCCACCGCTCCAACCTGATCGGCATGGGCGTCCTGCCCTTGCAGTTCAAGGAAGGCGACACGCGCGAAACGCTGGGCCTGACGGGGGAATGCAGCTTCACGATCAAGGGGCTGGACAACCTCAGCCCGCGCCAGGACGTGGAAGTGGAAGTCACCCGCGAGGACGGCACCACCTTCACCTTCACCGCGCTGTGCCGCATCGATACCGCCAACGAGATGGAGTACTATCGTAACGGCGGCATCCTGCACTACGTGCTGCGCAAGCTGGCCGCCGCCTGATGCGGCTGGTTGCGCTTTCTCTGGCTCTGGCAGCACTACCGGTTCTGGGGGCGGGCCTTGCGGCCTGCGCCCCGGTTCCGGCCCCCACGATCGCGGCGGCCACCCCGGTCGCAGCGGTCGAGACCCTGCCAGCCGCCGAACTCGCGGCTCTGGTGGATTCCGGCGACGTCGTGCTGATCGACGTTCGCACTCCAGCGGAATTCGCCGAAAGTCGCCTGCCCGGCTCCCTGAACGCCCCGCTCGGCACTTTCGACCCGGCCACAATCCCGATCGAGGACGATCGCGAGACGATTCTCTACTGCGGCTCCAGCCGTCGTTCCGGCATCGCGGCCACGGCCCTGTCCGAATATCTCGGCACCACGGTTCGCCACCTCGAAGGCGGCATCGCTGCCTGGAACGAGGCCGGGTTGGAAACAATTGCCGACGCACCAGCCGAATAACGGCGATGAACAGAGGCAGCCGCGCGTCGATTTCCGGCTGACAGGGTGCATCCAGACCTGCCCTTCGATATGCTGGCTCCATGCGAAATCCGCTGGCTCCTTCCCCGCTGACCTCTGACGATCCGATGGCCGATCCGGCCAGACTTGCCGCTTTCGGTGAGCGAGTCCGCACAGCGCTGGATGCCAATCCGCAAGCCCAACTGCTCGGTGGCGAGAAGGTGGACATCTACCTGCTGCCCGATTTCCTCTCCCGAAAGGAATGCAAGCGCCTGTTGCGGACGGTGGATTCGCGCATCGGCCCTTCCGACCTCTTCAAGGGCACACAGGTCGACGGCTTTCGCACCAGTTCCACCCACTACTTCGACCGCGAGGACGAGGCGACGCGCGAGCTGGAGCAGCGGTTGGACGAGACGCTCGGCATCGATCATCGCCACGCCGAAGTCCCGCAGGGCCAACGTTACCGGACCGGACAGCAATTCCGCCATCACTTCGATTATTTCACGACCGAGCAGGCCTACTGGCAGCAGGAACGCCAGCGTGGCGGCCAGCGAACCTGGACGGCGATGGTGTTCCTCAACGAGCCTGCCGCAGGGGGCGAGACCGATTTTCCCGAACTCGGCCTGTCTATAAAACCGCAACGCGGAGCCATGCTGACCTGGAACAACATGGACCGCGACGGTCGCCCGAACCCATCGACGCTGCATGCCGGAACGCCGGTTATCGAGGGGGACAAGTACATCGTCACCCAGTGGTATCGGCAGGAGGCCTGGTCGCTGGAACTGCGCTAGGCAGCGCGTGAATGTCCGGCACGGGCATTAAGACTATCTTGCGCTGTTTTCGCTATGGCGGCGATCATGTCGCACCAGCCTGCAGAAATATCGCGCCCCACGAGCGATGGAGCAGCCCGTGCGACGATCGGGCATGATGTCTGCAGGAGACTGGATCGCATCCACGGGTTCGCTCGCGTGGAAACAGACCTGGCGGACATGTACGTCGCCGAGAAGTTCCTGACCGGCCCCGATTGCAAACGCATTATCCAGGCGATCAATCGGTATGCCGTGCCCTCGACGCTCTACACGGGCAAGGATCCGAGCTTTCGCACAAGCCACACCCATCACTTCGAGCGCGACGATCCACTGACCCGCGATCTCGAACACTATATCTGTGAAGTGACCGGCCTCGACATCCTGCATGCCGAACGGATGCAGGGTCAGCGCTATCACAAGGGCCAGCAATACAAGCACCACCACGACTTCTTCTACACCGGAGAGCGATACTGGCAGGGCGAAGCCAGGCGCGGCGGCCAGCGAACCTGGACGGCTATGCTCGCCCTGAACGAGCCGAAAGAAGGCGGGGAGACGGATTTTCCGTACCTTGGTTTCCGCTTCCGGCCCAGGACCGGCCGGTTGCTGGTTTGGAACAACATGGATCGCGGCGGCCAGCCCAACATGAAGACTCTGCACGCGGCCCTGCCTGTCCAGCGCGGCATCAAGCACGTCGTGACGCTATGGTTCCGCGAGGGGCCCTGGCGACTTCTCGACGGCTGACAAAAATGGGCGGCACTGCGGCCGCCCATTCCCCCCATTGATGTCTGCCGGCCTCAGCCGGGCATGCCATCCTTGTCCTGAACCGGCTTCCTGCGCTTGCGCCGCATGGCGATTGCGCCCGCCGCGCCGCCAAACAGCAGCAACATGCCGGGAGCCGGGACTTGCGTGCCGGAACTCGAAGGAGGCGGTGGCGGAGGCCCTCCACTGCTGGTGCTCGAACTTGTGCTGGTGCTGGTGCTCGTACTGGTGCTCGTGGCCCCCGAAGTCGAACTCGAAGATGTGCTGCCTGTCGAGGTGCTGCCCGACCCACCTGAAGACGAGCTCGAACTCGAACTGGAGCTCGAGCTGGAGGATGAGGTCGACGTCGTACTGCTGACGTTGCCCGACGTCGAAGTCGTGCTGGAGACATTGCCTGAAGTGGACGTCGTGGTCGACACGTTGCCCGACGTGGACGTGCTGACGTTGCCGGATGTCGAGCTCGAGACATTGCCCGAGGTCGTGCTGCTCACGTTCCCCGAAGTCGTGGTCGTCGTGGTGGTTGTCGTGCTGCCGGTGGACCCTGTTGACGACGATGGAGGCGAAGGCGGCGGGAAGTCTCCACTGCTGGAAGGCGGCGAAGGCGGCGGGAAATCGCCCGAGGTGCCGCCCGTCGTGGTCGTCGTGGTGCTCAGATCGACAGTGGCACTGCCGCCGCCGCCCGAACCACCGAAGAAGCCGCCGAAGAAACCGCCTCCGAAGCCGCCGCCAAGTCCGCCGCTGCCGCCGATGATGATCGGCTGGCCGCCACCGCTGCCGCCAACTGGCGCGCTGGGAAGCGGCGGCAGGGGAAGCGGCTGGGCGAGCGCATAATTCGGCTCTTCCTCGCAGCATTGCGTCTTGATCACGCGGCGCAGGCGTAGCTGCTCGCGCGGAGGGGGCGGAACGGTCGGGCGTGCGGTCGGCTCACCCTTCACATAGGCGAGCTCGACTTCGGCTTCCTCTGCATCCTTGTCGGACTTGTAGGCAACCTGAGCAGACTGCGGTTCGGCAACGTGCACCGCGCCTCCGCCAACGACAGCCCCGCCAGCGGCGGCAGCGGTCAGCTTTGCAATGGCCATACGTACCGACATGCACAAACTCTCTCAGGTTCTCGGAACGATGGCTCGAGGTGCCCGGTCGACACGCCCGGCCTTTTCCGGTTCGTGCCAAAGAGACGCGCGAGGCCACTGCCGGCAATGGCATTAACCGTGAATCTCGCATCGAAGAGCCCGAAAAATCGCGCGTTTCCCGGGCTTCGCGGCGCTCTGTCCCGTTATGGAACCGAATGGCGGCCCGCCATGGTTAGCGCGGACTTACGACCGCCCTCAGCCATCGTCCTCGAACAGGCCGCCCTGTGCGCTGCGCCCCGATTCGGGAGCGGACATGCCCAAATGCGCCCAGCCCCCGTCGTTCAGGCAGCGCCCGCGCGCGGTACGGGCGATCAGGCCGAGCTGGATGAGGTAGGGCTCGATCACTTCCTCCACCGTGTCGCGCGGTTCGGAAAGGCCCGCCGCCAACGTTTCCACGCCCACCGGCCCGCCCTTGTAGGTGGTGGCGATCATGGTGAGGTAGCGGCGATCCATCGCATCGAGGCCGAGGTTGTCGATCTCCAGCCGCGTCAGCGCCTCGTCCGCGATGGGCGCGGTGACGGTGCTGGCGCCCTTCACCTGCGCAAAGTCGCGCACGCGGCGCATCAGGCGCCCCGCGACGCGCGGCGTCCCGCGCGAACGCCGCGCGATCTCCCGCGCGCCCGTCGGGTCTATCGCCATGCCGAGCAGGCCCGCCCCGCGCGTGACGACGCGCATCAGTTCCTCCTCGGTGTAGAACACCAGCCGCACGGGAATGCCGAAGCGGTCGCGCAAGGGGGTGGTGAGCAGCCCCTGCCGCGTGGTCGCGCCAACGAGGGTGAAGGGCGGCAGATCAATCCGCACGCTGCGCGCCGATGGCCCCTCCCCGATGATGATGTCGAGCGCGCGGTCCTCCATCGCCGGGTAGAGCACTTCCTCCACCACCGGATTTAGGCGGTGGATCTCGTCGATGAAGAGCACGTCGTTGGGCTCGAGGTTGGTCAGCAGCGCGGCAAGGTCGCCCGCCTTGGCGATGACGGGGCCGGATGTGGCACGAAAGCCCACACCCAGTTCCTTCGCCACGATCTGCGCCAGCGTGGTCTTGCCCAGCCCCGGCGGCCCGAAGAACAGCACGTGGTCCATCGCCTCGGCCCGGCCCTTCGCCGCCTCGATGAAGACGCGCAGGTTATCGCGCGCGGCTTCCTGCCCGACGAATTCGGTCAGCGACTTGGGGCGCAGCGCAGCATCCGGATCGTCCGGTTGGCGGTCGGGGGAATGGATGGGTTGGTCTTCCATCACCGCGCCGCCTTCTTCAGCGCCACGCGGATGAGGTCACCCTCGGCAGCACCCTCGCCAAGTTCCTCCTGCGCCCGCGCCACCGCCTGCGCAGCGACGGCGGGCTTGAAGCCGAGGTTCTGCAAGGCACTCACCGCGTCGGCACTCGCGCCGCCTGCGGGCATCACCGCGCCGCCAGCCATGCCGCCGCCCGCCGCGCCCGGCATAGCGCCGGCCTTGTCCTTCAACTCGTTCACGATGCGGCCTGCCAGCTTCGGGCCCACGCCGTTCGCGCGCGCCACGCTGGCGGCGTCGCCGGCAGCGCAGGCATCGCGCAGTTCGGCAGTCGACAAAGCCGAGAGGATGGCGAGGCCCACCTTGGAGCCAACGCCCTGCACGCCTGTCAGCAGGCGGAACCAGTCGCGCTCGCTGCTTTCGGCAAAGCCCAGCAGGCGCATGTCGTTCTCGCTCACCTGCAAGTCCGTGTGAACGGTGCAGGCATCGCCCACCGCGCCCAGCGCGCTCAAGGTGCGGGCCGAGCAGTGGACGAGGTAGCCCACGCCCTGCACATCGACGATGGCCCAATCCTCGCCGGTTTCGTCCAGCCGTCCAGTCAGCTTTGCAATCATGGTTTGTTCCTGCCCGCACGACGCTTCGAAAGCCAGTGCAAAGCGCGATTTGTCCGCAGACGCAGGGCGAACCTGGAACACTTGGAATAGTGTCCAGAGGCAAAAACCCGCCCTTGTGTCACCCCTGCCCCCGAAAGCGTAAGCGAAAGCCGGAAAGTGTCATCATGCAAAGGGCCGAATGTCATCATGCCCGCATATTGCAGGCCGCGCTGGCAGTAGGAAAGTTTCGCCCCACTCGACACGCGCGCACAAATCGACCAAAGGCAGCGCCATGAGCTGGAACACTTTCGGACGCGTCTTTCGCTTTACCACCTGGGGGGAAAGCCACGGCCCCGCGCTGGGCGTGGTGGTGGACGGATGCCCGCCGGGCATGGCCCTCTCGGAAGCAGACATCCAGCCGTTCATGGACGCGCGCAAGCCCGGCCAGTCGAAATACACCACCCAGCGCCGCGAGGCGGACGAGGTGCGTATCCTCTCCGGCGTGTTCGAGGGCAGGACCACCGGCACCCCGATCAGCCTGATGATCGAGAACACCGATCAGCGCAGCAAGGACTATTCCGAAGTCGCCAAGGCCTATCGCCCCGGCCACGCGGACTACACCTACGATGCGAAATACGGCTTCCGCGACTATCGCGGCGGCGGGCGCTCCAGCGCGCGCGAAACGGCGGCGCGGGTGGCGGCAGGAGCTATCGCCCGCAAGGTCATCCCCGAAGTCGAGATCACCGCATGGGTGGAGCAGATCGGCGACGTAGCGCTGGACTATGCGCGCTTCGAAAAGGGCGCGATCCGCTCAAACCCGTTCTTCTGCCCCGATCCCGAAACGGTATCGCGTTGGGAAGACCTGGTCGACAGCGCGCGCAAGTCCGGCTCGTCACTCGGCGCGCTGGTGACGGCAAGCGCAGAGGGCGTGCCCGCCGGATGGGGCGCGCCGGTCTATGCCAAGCTCGACAGCGAGCTGGCCGCCGCGATGATGACGATCAACGCCACCAAGGGCGTGGAAATCGGCGACGGCTTCGCCGCCGTCACCAACACAGGCGAAAGCAATGCGGACCCCATGCGCCCCGGCGCGGACGGCAAGGTGGAGTTTCAGGCGAACCACGCGGGCGGCATCGCGGGCGGTATCTCCACCGGCCAGCCCGTCACCTGCCGCGTGGCGTTCAAGCCGACCAGTTCGATCCTGACCCCGGTAGATACGATCACCAGCGAAGGTGAGGCGACGCAGATCCAGACCAAGGGGCGCCACGACCCCTGCGTCGGCATCCGCGGCGTGCCCGTGGTCGAGGCAATGATGGCACTGGTGCTGGCAGACCAGAAGCTGCTGCACCGCGCCCAGTGCGGCTAGCGCGTCTGTCGCGGCTGACCTGCCTCAGGGCCGCGCCTCGAAACCGAACACCGCGTCCTGCGTGATGATCGTCAGCGTGCCGACACCCGGCGTAACGCGGTAGCCCGTCGCTCCCGGAAGGGCGGAGGCGAGCCGTTCTCCGTAGGACGGTTCGGGACATAGCGCGCGGGTTGATGCCACCGGGCCAATCGAGAGGTCGCCACTGCCCGCAGAAAGGGGATAGGCGCGCCAGTCGGCATTGCCGCGATTGCAGTCGAGCTGGATGTAGAGCGAACCGTCGGCCTCGAAATTGAGGACATGGCGCTCGCTGAACTGCGGGCGCAGGCGCACGTCCTCGTTATCGTCCATGATCGACACCAGCACCCATTCGCTGGAGACGAGCGCACGCTCGTCGGGCGAGAGATCGGGGGTCGTGGCACATGCGGCAAGAGAGCCGGCACCGATGGCCAGACAGAACAGTTTACGCAATTGCATGATCTTCCAGCTCCTTGCCTTCCGCCGTTTGCAAACAGGAGGGAACGATACTCCGGCCGGCGCGCCATGCAACAAGTACTGAAGCGCTGCTTCCTTGCACCTAGTCTTTAGGCTAGGGGTATTGACCCCCTCGATATTGTTGCTGAACATCGCGACCCGGTGAAGGGGTGGCCCACTTCTCGTCACCCTGCTTCGCGGGACGGGAGGTTATCATGACTTTTTCACGAATTGCAGCATTGAGCCTGGCGAGTGTTTCGACCGCCGCACTGCCGATCGTAGCGGCAGCGGAAGAGGCGCGGCAGCTTGTCGACATCAACGGCATGTATGCCTCCGAGGCGGAAAGCGCGCTGCGCGGTCGCGGCTTCTCGCACGAATCCAGTCATGACAGCCATTCCAACGGCTACACCTACAGTTACTGGTGGGACCGCGAAGACGACAACTGCGTCGTGGTGGAAGAATATGCCGGCCGGGTGATGACGATCAACGATGCCGACGACGGCGACTGCGGCCACAGCGGCAGCGGCGTGGGAACGGCGCTGGCCATCGGGGCGGGTGCCGCGATCCTGGGGGCACTCCTCTCCAGCAAGTCGCACCACCGCGATAACGACGAGGACGACAGGGGCGAGAACCGCGAGCAGTTCGATGCCGGCTACCGCGACGGCCTCTACAACTATCCCTACCATAACAACAGCCGCAACGATTCCTACGCGCGCGGGTATTCGGCGGGCGTGGACGAACGGCAGGGGAACCGCCGTCACCATGCGAATCGTGGCGGCTATCATCCGGCTGTCAGCTTCGGCGATCTTCAGGGCGCCCGTGCCGCCGGTGCGATGAGCGAAATCGAACGGCGCGGTTTCGAGCAGGTGGACAATTTCACTTCCGGCAACACGCGCTACTCGATCCAGTGGAACGACGACACGCGCCAGTGCCTGCAGATGACCATCGCGGACGGACACATCTACGACATCCGCGACATCCAGACCCATCCGCAGTGCCGATAGGGAGCTTTTCATGCGTAGACTGATACTTGCGGGAGCACTGTGCGCACTCCCCCTCGCGGCCTGCGGCGGCGAAGCTGCCGAAGGCGACACGATGGCCGAGGGCAAGGCGGACGAATTCGTCTGGCCCGAAAGCGTGGCGGCCTTCGGGGAAGGTTATCCCGAAGCCGGCGATCCGTGCCGACGCCTGGGCGAAAGCGCGGCGACTTCGAACTGGCTCGATGCCAGCGCCATGCTGGTGGGCTGCCCGACGGCCGAGCAGGCGGAGCAGCTGGGCGGACAGATCGTCGATACGGTCGACGGCGTGACGCTGGTCTCCATCCCCATGGGAGACGAGAACGCCGGCATGCCCGAGATGCAGTCGCCCGTGGCAAGCGAGGATGCCCTCGTCGCGGGTACGAATTACAACGCCACCACGATCCTTTCCTGCGGCTTCGACGGCGGCCCGCCGACCCAGAGCTGCAACGCGGGGATAGTCCGCAACTGGGGAGAGGACGGCACGCACCTGATCGAGGTCGAGAAGCCGGACGGGCGCAAGCGCGCCATCTTCCTCAACGGAACCGAGCCATACGGCGCCGACAGTGCGCAGGCCGATGGTTCCGCCGGCTGGGATTTCGAGACTTCACGTGATGGTGACAGGGTAACGATCAGCTACGGCCCTGAGACCTACGTCATCGTCGATGCAATGGTCACGGGCGGCTGAAGAATGTCGGGGCGGGTGCCGCGCGCGGCGTCCGCCCTCTCACGCTGCATCGAATTGCGTCAGGAAAAGCGCTTCCAGATCGCGTAGAGGATGGCGGCGTTCACCAGCGGCGCCAGAATGGCGACGGCGGCATTGGCCAAGCCCGCGCGGTCGGCCAGGATATTCCAGGGAAGGCCCAGCGGCAGCAGGAACACGGCGGAAAGCGGGTCCCGCTCCTGCCCGAACCAGCCGAATGTTCCGATCGCCAGCAACAGCAGGGCAATCGCGTAGAGAGCGACGAAAATGATCAGGACCCATTTCATGGCAAGCATCACCCCCCGACTGCCCATCCGATCCGGAGCAGTAGTCTTGTCCCTTTGCGCCCTGTTGTCCAGCATGGGCACGTCCGCCCAGGAGACAACCGAGGCGGCGCCGCCGCCCGCGCCGGACTGGGACATGATCGCTTTCGAGGTTAAAAGCTGGGGCGCGCCGCGGTGGCGCTGGCAATACACGCCCCAGTATGGCGGGGTATGGATCGAGGCGGTGAGCGAGGACGGCGCCGCGCTGGGCGACTACACTCTCGAATTCCACCCGCTTGAGGCGGATGCCGAACGGTACATCGCGCTGGAGAACATCATGCGGCAATTGCCCGACCCCGCGCCCGACAGCGCGGAGTGCGAACAGATGATGACCGACATGGCCTATGGCACGGTTCGCCTGACGCGCGCCGCCACGACGACGGAGATCGCCTGGAATTCGGGTTGCATGGACGACGACTACGCCGCGTTTGTCGGCCTGCTGCGGGAGGCCGACCAGATGGTGAGCGAATGGGGCCGGGCGGTGCCGGTATCGCGCACGGAGCCTGCGCCCCGGTAGATGCCGGCTTGGCAAGGGTGACATCGCCACCTAATTGCTGATCGATGCTGCAGGCCCTTTTCCAACCCGAGTTCGCCATGTTGCTGACCGGCCTGCTGCTTGTGCTGACGGTGTTTGCCGGCCTGCTTACATCGCGCATCGGCTTTCCCGCCATCATCGGTTTCCTCGGTCTCGGCATCCTTGCGGGCGTGGAGGGGCCGGGCGGGATCGTGTTCGACGACTATCTGCTGACGCAGGGCGTGGGCATGGTGTGTCTTGCCTTCATCCTGTTTTCCGGCGGGCTGGACACCAACTGGCGCGCCGTGCGCCCGATGCTCGGCCCGGCGCTGGTGCTCGCGACGTTCGGCGTGGGGATTACCGCTGGCGTCGTGGCGCTGGCGGCGATCTGGTTGCTGAACTTCGCGCCGTTGCAGGCCTTCCTGCTCGGCGCGGTGGTGGCGTCCACCGATGCGGCGGCGGTCTTTTCCGTCCTGCGCTCCAGCGATCTCGACATCCAGGACGACGTGCCTGCGCTGCTGGAACTGGAATCGGGCTCGAACGACCCGATGGCGATCTTCCTCGTCACCGCGCTCCTCACCTTCACCGCCGCGACGCAGCCCGCGCCGCTGTCGCTGCTGCCGGAATTCGGCCAGCAGATGGTCGTGGGCGCGCTCGTGGGCCTCGCCATGGGCTTCCTGTTCCCCGAGATGCTGAAACGCATGAGCCTGCGCCAGGGCGGCCTTGCCTTCGTGGTGTCCATCGCGGCGGCACTGCTCGCGTTCGGCGCGGCGAGCCTGCTGGGCGGCAATGGCTTCCTTGCCGTCTACGTCGCGGGCGTCCTTGCGGGCACGCGCACCTTCGCGGCAAAACCCATTGTGCGCACGTTCCAGGATGGCCTCGCCTGGCTGGCGCAAGTGGTGATGTTCCTGACGCTGGGGCTGCTGCTGACGCCTTCCAACCTCCTGCCGATCATGGGCGCGGGGCTGGCGGTGACGGTGGTGCTGATCCTCGTCGCGAGGCCACTGGCGGTGTTCGCCTGCCTGCTCCCCTTCCGCCGCTTCAGCGCCCGCACCATGCTGTTCGTATCGTGGGCGGGCCTGCGCGGCGCGGTGCCGATCGTGCTCGCCATCTTCCCGATCGTGGCAGGGGTGGAAGGTGCCTTCGCGATCTTCAACGTGGTGTTCTTCGTGGTGCTTGTCTCCAGCGTGATCCAGGGGCCCAGCATCAACCGCGTGGCCAAGTGGCTGCACATCGGGGAGAAGCCGAAGGGCGAAGGCCCGCCCGCAGCGGGCGCGTAGCGAAGCGGAGCGCGCCTGGCGAGGACGAAGCCGCGGAGGCGGCTTCGCCAACCAAGCATGCGATTTTTGCAACACCTGTTGCACTTTCCGAAACTTGCCGCTCGTTGATCGATTATTTCGATGTTAGCAATCGCACAAAATCGCTTTTTCGCATCGCAACAATCCCTAACTGGGGCGTTGAGTTCACAAACGCACACAACCGAAAGGGATTACAGCAATGGGTATCATTGGCAGCCAGATCAAACCGTTCAAGGCCACCGCATTCCAGGCCGGCAAAGACTTCTTCGACGTCACCGACGAAGACCTGAAGGGCAAGTGGAGCGTGTTCTTCTTCTACCCGGCGGACTTCACCTTCGTGTGCCCGACCGAGCTGGAAGACATGGGCGAAAAGTACGCCATGCTCCAGGACATGGGCGTCGAAGTCTATGCCGTCAGCACCGACACGCACTTCAGCCACAAGGCATGGCACGACACTTCCGACAAGATCGGCAAGCTGCAGTTCCCGTTCCTGGGCGACCAGCTGCACACGCTGTCGAAGAACTTCGACGTGCTGCGTGAGGAAATGGGCCTTGCCGACCGCGCCACCTTCGTGGTCGACCCGGACGGCGTGATCCAGATCATGGAAATCAC
>MDTG01180320.1_pt1 | contig 60996 bp, 59 predicted proteins | sample 811421 | NCBI WGS metagenome assembly MDTG01 (sample SAMN05326645, study PRJNA326480) | marine metagenome | isolation source: seawater | place: Pacific Ocean: South East | collected 2011
AACTCTCCATCACTATCGCCCGATAAATCTAGCTCTCCATCACTATCGCCCGATAAATCTAGCTCTCCATCACTATCGCCCGATAAATCTAGCTCTCCATCACCATCGCCCGATAAATCTAGCTCTCCATCACTATCGCCCGATAAATCTTGCTCTCCATCACTATCGCCCGATAAGTCTAGCTCTCCATCACTATCGCCCGATAAGTCTAGATCTCCATCACTATCGCCGGATAAGTCTAGATCTTTCTCTTCAGATACCTCTTGTGAAACTAGGTTATTCAAATCTTCTTCATCGGGGTCCGTGGAAACAAGGTCTTCCTCAGTATCAAAACTCAAATCTTCATCAAGTTCATTTGCCTCTAGGCCTTCTTCCAAAGAAGCTCCAAAACTAGACTCCTCATCATTTAACTCAAAGCAAAGGGTATCACCATCAGTCTCTTTTTTTTCGGGGGCACCTTCGAACTCTAATTCATCCTCTTCACTCTCATTAATCTCATCGTCCCCCTCAAAAGTAAGCTCTTCTAGATCATTTTTCTTTGTATCTGACACATTTGCCTCCGGTAAGCTTTGTGTTTCTTCCTCTATATTTAGATTTGCGTCTTCGCTTTTTTCATCTGATGCGTTTTTTTCGGTTTGTATTTCTTGAGAAACAACATCTAAGTCTGATTCAAATAAATTTTCCTCAGGTAATGACTCTTCAACATCAATATCCGGCTTTGTGGAATCCTCAGACATGCTTTCATCAAATTCAGTAGACGCATTGCTATCGATTGATATGTCTACTGCCTCATCGTCTAAGCTTGCTTCGCTTGAACTTAAATCATCCAATTTATGATCTTTGAGCTCACCCTCTATAGAACTTAGGTCGAACTTAATTGAAGGGTCCTCAGCAAAAGTATTCACATTTTTCCCTACGGTTTTTTCCTCTACTGTGAATACTTCCTCAACCAATGCCAAGTACTCTCCCGTCAAAGGGCCAGGCAGATACATATCTGCCCCTCTATTCTTTTTTTGATGCTCTGCAAGTTTTTCTGTTTCCCCTTCATCACAAATAGCGACTATTTTGATTAAGTCATTCTTTTTTGCAGAACCATATTTTTTAACTTTTGAAATCTCATTCAAAGATATTACGACTATTGCTTGCTCTTGCTTGTCATCAACATAGGATAATACAGAGTCTAATGAGTCTATCACCTCTAATTGTATAGAAGCATCTACAGGGACCCCTTTCATCATAAAAACAGACAACACATATCCTTAATAATCCGTATTTTATTATTTTATCGAGGATTAAAACTTTACTCCAAATGGGCAACATCCTCCCAAGTATTCTTGCAAAAGCCTGAGCTTATCCATAAGATAATAAACAAATATAATGGTAATCTTGTATGAATAAGTTTCTCAAATTTTTAGTTCTATTAATCACTTTAATCTCGATCGTAAATGCTGATGTAGGGAGAAAGCATGAATTTTTTCCCGAAAACCTTATTCAACTAGACCCCTATTTTAGTCATCATGTTGTTATCGCGGAAAAATCAACTCACAAACTCTACCTCTACGAATATGAGGAAGGTTTTCCTAGACTTTTAAAATCCTACGATATGGCGACGGGAAAGATTAAAGGCGATAAACAATATTCTGGAGACCACAAAACCCCTGAAGGGATCTACACTCTTCGAAGCTTCATCCCTCAAGCCAAGCTTTTACAACAATACGGAAAAGAGGGTGAGATATACGGAGTGGGGGCATTCACTTTAGATTACCCTAACAGCATGGACCTCATTAACAAAAAAACTGGTGGAGGTATATGGCTCCACTCCACAAATGATGAGTCTCGTATTGCAAAGGGTTTAGATTCCAGAGGATGTGTTGTAATTGCTAATAATCACTTGAAAGATATTTCAACTTATTTAGAAATGAACAAAACTACTTTTATCATTGTTGATAAGATCTCCTATCTTAAAAAAAATGTCTGGCTTAATGAAAGAACGGCCATCAAAACAAAACTTCAGAATTGGCTAGAAGCCTGGAAAAAAGAAGACCTAAACAAGTATATCGCCCACTACTCAGAGGACCTTTTTCACTCCAAGTTCAAAGGTGGCTTTACTAAGTACAAAAATTATAAAAAATCTGTTTTTTGGCAAAAAGGGTCTCCTGATATTGCAATAAATAGTGTCTCTATTTTCAAACACAAAAATTATGTCAGAGTCCGGTTTATTCAAGATTACAAATCTTCAAAAATAAACGATACAGGGTTAAAGACTCTTTATTTAGCAAGGGACAAGCAATATCAATGGAAAATTGTCAGAGAACTTTGGAGTAAGTTTGAGCCTTCCAAAAACTCGACGATAAGAGGTAAAAATATTTTTAAGCCTAGTATGAGATTCTTCACTACCTCAAACACCGCCGGTATCAAAAATGAAGGATAACTCTAAATCCTTTTCTATAATTCTTCAAAAAGGTGCGAATCCTCCAAAACATTATTGGCTTTATCCAAAAACCATCAAAAACATTCTCTTGAGCTTTTCATTTATTTTTATAGTTGTTTCATCTGTCGCCATCGGTTTGAGCTTATTTTACCTTGGGGACTATTTCACTTTTCTATCTACTAAAAAAACTCTTGATAACAAAATCTTAGCGCTAGAGCTTGAAATTAAAGATGAAAGAGCAAATTGGGAAAGTGAAAGGAGAAAACTTGAAAATATAGCACTAGAAAAAACAAACAAAGGCCTAAGCAGCCTACAACTAATAAAAACTTTACCCCAAGCAAAAGATATAACAAAAGACTTAATCGTTGAAGTAGACAACATGAAAGTCTCATTGAATCAAAATGATTTAGAATTTCATTTCCATCTTTCAAACCAATCAACAAAAAACCGTATTAGCGGTCGCTTGTTCACCGTTTTTAATTATCAAAATAAGGTTTTAATTTACCCCCCACCAAAAGATCTCGAAAGTATTAAGTTTAACGAGGGTGAATTTTTTTCAATCGCACGTTTTCGAAGATCGCTCATACCTTTTAAAAATGAAAATATCATTGCCGATAAATTAGATTCCTCAACCTTGAAGGTGATTATTTTTTCCTTGGAAGGTGACCTCATTTTTGAAAAAAGCTTTAAGGTAAAGGAAATTTTGGAGTAGAAATGAAAAATAATCATCTTGAGCTAAAAAATTTCAACTTCATAGGGCTGAACTCCGAGACAAAGGGCGATGTTTTATACTACGGAAAAACATACGTTTTTGGAAAACATGATGGGAACATTACTCAAGTTGATGAGAACGAAATTAATATTCAAGAAGAAGCTGAAATCAATGGAGATTTAACCGCATCTTACAGCAATATATTTGGAAAAATTACAGGTAATATCGCTGTATCTGAAACATTAAATATCTACAGCGGAAGTGTTATTAACGGTTCCATAAGAGCAAAGAGATTAAACATTCACCCTGGTGCTCAGATAATTGGAGAGATACACTCCATTGACCCCTGAGTTAAAGAAACTTTTTAAAAGGTATAACCTGCACTTTACCAAGTGTGCTTAATTTCTTTTTTAAACTTTTTGGCCCAACGACAACGATAGTTTGTTTTTGCCAATCAAAGATCTCTCCACTCATTTTTGCGACCTCGCTCATTTTAATTTTTTCTAACTTAATCGGAAGGTCAAAAAGCTCCTCGTGAGCTTTTTCTTGATGGTCCATTTGAATTAGAGATTGCATAAAGTGAGAGCTTTGCTCAAACGAGAAGGGAAAGCTTCCAACGAGATATCCTCTGTTTTGCTCAAAGTCATCTTTGGAAAACCTTTCATTCTTAACTGATGTGAGTGTTGTTTTAATTACATCCAAAAGCTCTACGATTGTTTCATTTTTGGTAAAAGTCATAATGCCGCTCCGCCCATATTCCTTTTGTCCTGCAGCAAACGCACTTACACTGTAAGATAAGCCCGCTTTTACCCTTACCGCCTGCATAAGTTGACTTGTAAACCCACCACCAAGAAACTTTGAGGTAAAAAGCAATAATGCATCATTTCCTAGCTCCTCTTTTTTAAGAAGTCTTCCAATTCTTACCTGTGCCTGATTTGCCGAAGGAACCGTAACAAGAAAAATTCCTGCATTTGATAAGTCGTTTTTATAAGGTTTTTTAACAACGCGTTTGAAATTTGATTTTTTTAAATCGAACTGGCAATCGTGAACTAAAATTTCCTTAATTTTTTTTATTTCATTATGCCCTTTGATATAAATTCTCTTTTTAACTTGATTTTTAAAATAGTTAAGTTTTTTCTTTAAATCACTCTGCTTAATTCGATTTATTGATTTAATCGTTCCACCAGAGGGCTTTTCATATACAGAGTTGGCCAAGGATAGTTTTCTAAATGCTCTGTCAGCAACACTTCCGTGATCATTGGCAATATTTTTTAAAGCATTAATCTTTAGTTTTTTTATTTTTTTTAACTCGGACTTAGGAAAGCTAGCATCCGAAAATAAATGACACACTTGCTTTAATGTTGGGACAATATCTTTTTTCAGGCCACTTACGGAGTAGGTCGAATATTCATGAGTAACATGGTGTCCATAGCTTGCCCCATAATACTCAAGATTATCGTTAATTTCCTTTTGAGAAAATCTTCTTGTTCCACTAGTGAGTAAGTCAAACATTAATTCCGTCTCACCCTCCTTCCCTTTTTTGTCACTTAGGGCGCCGTCAGAAAAGTAAAAATCTACTTGATACATAGGTACTCTTTCATCTTTAACAAAAACCACATCAATACCGTCCCAACTTAATGTTTCGTAGTCAGGCACAAAACTGGAAAATGATGTGATGGAAAAGCTTAAGCATAAGATCGCAAAAATAATTTTTCTTAACATTTTCAAACTACCTTGTTTTAGTTTCTCGGGTTTTTATTCCAGACGTGCAAAAGAATCTCATTTCCTGGTTTAAATATTTTTTTACACTCTGATTTGATTTCTTCTAGGGAAATAGAGGAATATTCCCTCAATTCTTTTTTGTAATGCTCATAGTTTCCAAAAAATGCCTCTCTCATACCTAAAAAACTAGCAAGCCCACTATTTGAAGAAATACTTGAGTAGTAGTCGACAAGGTAATTATTCCGAGTTTTTTGTAATTCTCGAATTGTTAGAACATCATCACGGCAATACTTTTTAACATCTCTTTTTAGTAACTTCTTAACTTTAGATAAACTCGTTCCTGGAAGTAAGTCACCTTTGATAAAAAATACACCCGAGTTTTTTAAATTGTAATTACTAACGCCTATAGAGGAAAAAAGTGGTTTTTTTGCTTGAACATACTTTTGGTGCATATAAGAAGAAACCCCTCCACTCAACATTGATGTCAGCAAGTCGAAAACCATTGCCTTTCTATCGTCCAACTTAACACCAGGATATGCCGCAATAAAAATGGGGTCTTTTGATTGAGCAAATATTTTTTTCTCCCCAGGTTTAAATTCTTTAAAATTGTATACGTCTAACTTATCTAAAGATGCCTTTAGATTTTCTAATTCTTGATTCTTTTTCAGATCTCCATACTTTTTCTTGGCCATTTGATAGACTTTGTTTGCTTTTACATCACCTACCACAACAACAATTGCATTATTTGGTGCATAAAAGGTTCTAAAGAATTCTTGAATTTGTTCCTGAGTTAAAGAATCTAAATCTTTCACCTCTCCAATAACGCTACCCCCATAAGGTGTCCCTTTGAAAACAGATTGCATCATTGAAAGGTAAAGTTTGCCAATTGGACTATTCTCATACCTCATCTTTCTTTCTTCTTTCACCACAAGTCTTTCACTCTCAAAACTCTTGGTTTCAATTGTGAGGTGGCCCATCCGATCAGCTTCTAAATCAATAATTTTTTCTAAAACTTTGCTGGGGAAACTCTCGTAATAAACAGTTGAGTCAAAAGTTGTGTAGGCATTCCCTCGCCCCCCATTTCCTTCAACGATCTTTTCAAACTCACCCGCTTTATATTTTTTGGCCCCCTTAAACATCATGTGCTCAAGAAAATGAGTCGCACCGGTGGTGCCTGCCTCCCTGGATTCAAATCTCCCGCCTACGTCAAAGAATGTATAGTATGAAACGATAGGAAGTTTGTTATTCTCAACGACCAAAAGTCTTAAGCCATTTTCTAAGGTATATTTTTTAACAGGTAGGTTCAGTTCAAGTTCACCTAAGGAGTTCGCATTGTTAACTTCTTTCGTTTTTTTAGAAGCGCAACTAGATACTAAAAGCAGTACAGAGATTAATAAAAAATTTCGTTTTAATTTAAACATTTTTCCACCACATGTTCATTGTAATAAAATAGATTAAGGCTTTAAGATTATATTTTCAACTAGGATTAACCAATGAAGTCAAAAGAGAATTCACTTATTTTTCTTGGAACGGGAACTAGCACAGGAGTACCTATCCCTGGGTGTAAATGTGAGGTATGCGTATCAAATGACTTTAAAAATAAAAGACTTCGATCAAGTGTTTTCATAACTTCTAGGCATGATTCTAAATTTATCATTGACACAGGGCCTGACCTTCGTACTCAACTTCTCAATTATGATATAAATCACATTGATTTTGCGATTCTAACCCATGACCATGCAGACCACATCGGGGGTATTGACGATTTGCGACCACTAACATTTTTACCTAAAAGAAGAACAATTCCCGTTTTTTGCCACCCCGTCCATTATGAAAGGATAAAAAATAAGTTCGACTATATTTTTAAAAGAGATGAAATTTTTAATAAGAAAAACCCATATGTTGGTGGAGGGTTGCCACTTTTAAACCTACACCCCATCTCAGAGCTTCACTCGATGTTTCCCTCAGAGAACATCCAATGGGAGCTTGCACCCCACGGCACAGGTCAAACGATGATTATATTTCACGATAAAATGACCTATTTAATTGATTGTCATCAAATAACACCTGAAATTGTAAAGAAAATTAAAGGTGATACTACCCTGATTATTGATTGCGTAAAAATGGGCACTCATCCAAGTCACCTAGGAACAGACCAAGCCTTTAAAATCATTTCTCAAACTAATCCCAAGATTAGCTACTTAACCCATATCGGGCATGACCTTGAGCATGAAAAATTAAGTAAATTAAGCGCAGATATTACCAAGACAAACTCAACAACAGCTTACGATGGGCTCAAAATCTCCTATGAGTAGGTAGAAATTTTGTGATTAAGTTTTTTTTCTTTTCTTGAGTCCCATAAATTAGTAAAATCCGGCATCGATTTACATCCTATTTTAAAAGGAAACTGACATGATTATTGGTGTGCCTAAGGAAATTAAAATTAAAGAAAACAGGGTTGGACTTGTGCCAGGCGGTGTGAAACAACTTGTTGCTGATGGACATAGTGTTGTCGTTGAAAATAATGCTGGTGCTGGTATCGGTATTACAAATAATGAATATGTTGAGGCTGGCGCTGAAATTTTGGCAACTGCTGCTGATATTTTTGAAAAAGCTGAAATGATTATTAAAGTAAAAGAGCCGCAACCATCCGAAGTGGCAATGCTTAAGCCCCACCATATCTTATATACTTACCTTCACCTTGCTGCAGAAAAAGACTTAACGAAAGGTTTGATGGAGTCTGGCTGTACTGCAATTGCATACGAAACAATACAATTAGAAAATGGCTCTTTACCGTTACTTGTACCAATGTCTGAGGTTGCTGGAAAAATGTCTACTCAGGTAGGTGCAAACCATTTAGCGATTGAGCACGGAGGAAGTGGCGTTTTACTAGGAGGAGTTCCGGGTGTACCTCGTGGAAAAGTTACCGTTCTGGGGTGTGGTATTGCTGGAACTAATGCCATAAAAATTGCCATGGGCATGGGTGCAAGTGTGACTGCAATAGATATCAGTCCAAAAAGACTTGCGGAGTTAGATGACCTTTTTGAGAACCGATTAACCACTCTTTACTCCAATACGGAAAATATTCAAAAAGCTGTTCAAGAATCGGACCTGGTTGTTGGAGCCGTTCTTGTCGCTGGGGCAAAAGCTCCAAAACTGGTAACGCGAGAGATGATATCAAAAATGAAAAAAGGTTCTGTCGTTGTAGACATTGCGGTTGATCAAGGTGGCTGTATTGAGACATGTAGGCCAACAACTCACGAGAACCCAACTTTCGTAGTCGATGGTGTCGTTCACTACTGCGTTGCCAATATGCCTGGAGCAGTTGCGAGAACCTCAACTTTTGCTTTAACAAATGTGACTCTAAATTACGCAAGAAAAATTGCTAAGCTTGGAGTAAAAGAAGCTTGCAGCAATGATGTTCCCCTTCAAAAAGGGATAAACATACTTGGAGGAAAACTAGTTTATGAGCAAATTGCTCAGGATCTTGATCTTCCATACACACCATTGAAGCTATAGTTTATGTTACAATTTCCTTATGAAAGGAACCCACAAGTTTGATTTAATAACGACTCTATCATTAAGCCTGGTCACTTTTGGTGTACTAGGCTTTTTTTATTACACAATATTCGTTCACGAAAATGCCATTTTTAACGATGACAAACTAAAAAAAGAGTACCAGGACGAAGTTATTACTAAAGACAAAGAGTTTGTTCCCCCCGTCAATATCCCTCGCCTACTCATTAACTTGCAATCCAATAGCAGCAGGCTTCGTTTTTTAGAACTTGAATTGAGTATTGAGACCTTAGATTTAAAATCTCAAAAATTAGTAGAAAAATATGACGCTATCATCAAAGATGTGGCCATTAATATAGTAAGTAAAATGAGCCCTGAGGATTTAAATAGTCTATCTGGAAAGCTGCTTTTGGAAAAAAGATTAAAAAAGAAAATCCGCGAAATGACCAATCAGAGGTTTATCTCGCGGATTTTTTATCGTCGATTTGTTGTTCAGTAAATTTACTGCTCTGACTCTTTGTAAAGAGGCTCAGAGTTTCCTTCATCATCAGGAAGAGAGCTAAGGTAACTTTCTAACTCAGACTTTGTTAGCTTACCTTCTCTTAGCAGTTTTTCTCTTAAACGTATGTCTAAAACTTTTTCTTTTAGTCCTTCACTTAGGCTCATATTATAAATCCTGTTCCTGTAATTAAGGAGTTAGAGATAACACGGCATTTCATGATTCGTAAAGTGATGAATATTTTTTATCAATGAAAAAATTTAGGCTTATCTTGATCGTCATCATCCTCTACTAGTCGTAAATGATTGTTTTTCCTTGGTTTCTTGCTTGCGCCTGTGGATCTTCCTCCACCCTTTGACTGCCACAACATCCAGCCTACTCCACCAACGATCGCCCCTAAATTTCCCCATGCTTGAACTCCACCAGGAGAAAAAACTCCTGTATAGACCTGTAACGCCAAAATAATAAGACAAAAGTACTTTGCTTTAACAGGGAAGAAGATTAGGAGTAAATCTCGTTGAGGAAACAAAATTCCATAAGCGATTAGCAATGGATAAGTTAAGGCACCTGGCCCCATTAATGTTGGCCATGCAGAAAAAAAACTTGAAATAGCAAGAAAAAGAATTCCACCTGTTACAACGGAGAATGACAAAAACGATACGTACCTTTTCAATCCCCAAATTCTTTCAAGCTCTCCACCAATAAACCATAATATTAAACAATCAAAGAGTAGCTCAAATACTCCACCGGCCATGAATGGGTAGGTTGCTATTTGAAATATAAGCCCAGAAAAAAACATCCCTCCGTTTAGACCAAAAAAATGCCTAAAGTAAGCACCACTTACTTGATGAAATATCGCATGGATAAGAAATATGCTAACCAGAGAAATGATTATGTACTTGTTAACTTTAGTTAAGGGCGGTCGATATTGATGCATAAGACATCCTTGTCTTGATATACGAAAATTTTATGTCTTAAGATTAACCCCGCTTCTGGGAAACTTCAATTAAAATGCCCCCAGTGCTCTTTGGATGAATAAAATTGACGAGACATTCGTGAGCGCCAACCCTGGGCTCATCATAAATAAAAATGAAACCTTCTTTTTTTAATTTCTCCATTGATATATTAACATCTTTAACCGCAAAGCAGAGGTGGTGAATACCTTCACCTTTTTTTTCTAAGTACTTTTGAATAGGTCCCTGTTCATTCAATGGCTCCAGTAACTCAAGGTTTGCCCGCCCGTCGACTTTAGCGAATGCAGTTATGACCTTTTGATCTTCAACGACCTCTCTTTCTTCGGAAAATTTTAATCCTAGCTTTGTAAAAACTGAAACAGATCTTTCAAGATCTTTTGTCGCAACAGCAATGTGATCAAGATATACATCCCCTAAATCAAAATCAGGCAAACTCATTCTAGAACTCCTAGGTGTTTTTCTAAAAGTTAACCTAAAACTAGAATTTTGAAAATTACTAAATGCTTGAAGAAGCATCCCCTGAACTTGGTGTTCCGCTTGTACCTCCAGAGCTTGACCCCGAACTTGACCCCGAGCTTGAAGAGCTAGAACCTTGAATGAAATCCAAAGTTACCTCATCTGCAGTAGGAGGCGTTCTCGCCCCATCACAATCAGGGTTTTCCGGATCAAATACAGGAATAGCAGGCTGTGAGGGTGCACGACATTTATTGTTAATGCAATCACCATGGGTAGGCATATTGTAACACCTCAGCGCACACTCTGGGTTTCCTAACGGATCAACACCAGTAGTAACAATAAAACAATTTACGATATTCTCTTTTCGACAAAACTCTTTTGAAATACAGCTTGCCTCAGGAGGTTTAGAGCACAACACTTGTTCTGAGGAGGTATTAGTATGAACAGAGCAAACCTGTGAAGAAGGGTTGCAACAAAAGCTTGAGCACTCTAAGTCAGTGTTACACCTCTCTCCAACCTGTAAGTAACCAACAACGTTATCATTTTCCTTACACTGAGATACGAGGGAGTTGTGCCAACAACGATCATTAAAACAACACTCATCACTTGCACACATACTAGAAGCACTACAAGATTTCATTGAGGTATAAAGAACCTCTTCGCCTAAATAGTTTTTGACACTAGGTCGTATTACCTGAAGTTTGGTTTCAATGTTTGTATCCATCACAAATTCATTGCCATCTTCCATTGCCAATATCTCTATTTTTGCAGTCACGTTACAACTTTGAATCCCTTCCTTAGAAAACTCATCATATTCACTCATTCTTTTACTACAACCGTACATATAGGATGTTTCCCCTGAAACAAGAAGTTCGTTTAAAGAAAAACTATCACTGAATGGACTCGATTCATTACCAATACTCATGTGTTGAACATTTGCTTTCAACTCCATTTTTGCTCTGCGAGGAAACATATAACTGCCATAACCGTTAAGCCCCGTAAAAGATCTCTTGAATACTCCAGTTGGCTCATCACCGGAAAAAACGGCTCCATTACCACCTGTCGTTGGTATGCTTATCTGCCAAGCACCTGTATCAAGTGAGCGATAAGGACCTCTGTAGTAATAAAGAAGTTTGTTTGTGGAAGAAAAAGCCTGAGTCGGATCAATTGATAGTTCAAAGTCATCGCCGTAAGACAAGGTCCCGGTAAGGTTGCTACCCTCAGGATTTATTGAACTCTTCATGAACAACTCAAAAGTGTCAGCTTCGATTGAATCAGGTAAGCAACGCTTTTCTCTGACGGCGACATTCTCATTTTGGTAACCGGATCCACTTATGTCTATTTGCGGTAAAGAAGGTACAACAGAGACTATTTCTGAAGACAAGTCCTCTCGATCTGAGCGCTCAGCTATTCCGTTGTCCACAACTTTGGCGTAAGCATATAAACACTTCTCTCCAACTTCATCACATTTTGAGTTAGTGCTTGTTCCTTCAAAAGTAGGGTCATGCTCTAAGCGTAAACCTCGACAATAAAGATTACTATCATATGGATCAACAGTAGGGTCCTTTGTTTCCTCTCCCGAGTCATCTCTATAGTCGTTGTAATCATACAAATCATATAAAAGTCTTAAATTTTCAAAAGGACGTGAAGAAAAATCCAAAATCAAAACTTCAATCTCTGATTGTGGTGTTAATCCAGGTGCTCGTCCTACTGTCGCTGGCACAACGATGGACTCAAGATTGTGGCCAAAAGTAAACCTAACCTTCACAATATTTCGCCTAAGAGATGTGATATTTAAGCCAGATAAATAAAAGAAACCTGCATAGTTTTTCTCAATTGTAACTTTCTTCTTAAATGAGCCACTACGCGGATCAATCAAGTGAATTAACTCCGCATTCCCTGTTTCTAAAATAGTATCCAATAGGGTTGAGTTTTTGAAAGGATTTTCTGTCTGGGTGGCCTTGTTATCGGTTACGTCGATTTCATTTTGCTCAACTTGTTTTGCTTTATCTACAATATAACTTCTAGGACGTGCCCTACTCGCTGAAGGGTTTTGCATGCATGAAGATATGAGCGAAAAAATAATCGCAAAAGAAATAAAACCATTTTTATTTAGTCTAAGACCCTTCATACTCACCTATCGATCTATCTGTTCAGAGGCTAAAGCTTACCTAATACTAAGGTATCATTCTGCCTATCATGGCAGGGCAGGAAAAGAGTCTTAAACAGACAATGATAAATATTTCAATCAGTTAACAAACTATGGAAATCATATGTGTTTCAGTAGAATTGGCCAGAACTTATGGCAGTCTATTTTGTTCTTTCAAAAGTGAGCTTCTCTCGGTTTTTTCGTACATTTGGAAGATCAAAGATCTCACCATGAAAGGATATATAAACACCAGGAGCGCAAAGCTTAGTAGCAATAATCGCCTCCGTTACATTTTGAGTCGCATCCGAGTCCTCAAAGCCCATAGGCTTCATTGCGCCTGTAAACACAACTGGTAATTTCAGGCTTGGACTAAGACCCAGCCGTAAATACTCCGCTGTTTTATCCATAGTATCCGTTCCATGTATGATCAAGATGGCGGAAAACCTGCCTGAGCCAATTGCTTCTAGCGCAGTATTTTTGATTAGGTCCCGATCAGCATCTGAAAAGTGCAGGCTATCCTTACTCAGAGGAGCAAATACTTCGTAGCTCATGTATGGAAGTCTTAAACGATGAAGAATTCTTTTTTCCAGCTCTGTTAACCTATTCTCGAGACGTCCATCGTGCTCATCATAAGTCTTCTCAATAGTTCCACCAGTTGTAATAATGCATAAGTGGTGGAAATTACTTTGGCTCATTTGTATTCCAAATTGATTAAGTTACTAAAAAACCTCACCTACAGGTCGTCTAATATTTCGGCAATTGAGTATAAAAATTTTATCCTTAGCGGGTTGACGTTTAGCTAGAAACTACCATCATAATGTTGATAAAAAATTTTGTTTAGGAGAACCCAATGACGGACAGAAAAGGCACAATTAAGGTTGAAACCACAGACATCCTACCTATCATCAAGAAATGGCTTTACTCAGAGCACGACATATTTATTAGAGAATTAGTGGCCAATGCAACAGACGCAATTACAAAAAGAGCAACCATCGCAAGAGGCTTAAATCAAGAAATTCCTACGGGAAAAATTTTGGTCTCTTTAAATAAAGAAAATAAAACGCTTACCATCACGGACAACGGCTTAGGTATGACTGAAGAGGAAGTAGAAAAATACATCGCTCAACTTGCTTTTTCAGGCGCTCGAGAGTTTATGGAGAAAATGGAAAAAGAGGGAAAACCAGAGGATAGCGGTGAAATCATTGGTAAGTTTGGCCTTGGCTTTTACTCAGCATTTATGGTGAGCGACAAAGTTGAAGTGGAAACTCTTTCAATGAATGACGGTGCAAAACCGACAAAGTGGATCTCCAGTGGTGAAACTGAATATATTTTTACAGACAGTGATAAAAAAGAAGTAGGAACAACAATTACCCTTCATATAAATACTGAATCAGAGGAATTTCTTAACGCTTGGAAAATGAGTGAAACTCTAAAAAAATTCTGTGACTTTCTTCCATATGAAATCGGTGTTTTAGACGAAAACAAAGTCACTTACCCGACAAAAGAGGACGGGACAGAAGATCAATCAAAAGACCCTCTGCCAAATGAGCCACAATTTATTAATGAAACAACTCCATTATGGAAGCGCGATCCTAAAGAACTAAAAGACGAAGACTACATTAATTTTTATCGTCAAAAATTTCCAATGGACGGGGAGCCTCTTTTTTGGATTCACCTTAAAATAGATCACCCATTTACGCTTGATGGAATTTTATTTTTTCCAAAAATAAATCAAAACAAACCGTTTAATGAAACTAATATCAGACTTTATGCAAAACAAATGTTTGTTACAGATAACGTAAAAAATATTGTTCCAGAATTTTTAAGTCTTCTAAGAGGTTATATTGATTCAAGTGATATCCCTCTAAATGTTTCAAGAAGTTCACTTCAAGGTGATCCAACGGTAAAAAGAATATCAGGTTACATCGTTAAAAAAGTAGCAGAGAGTCTTAAAAAGCTTTGGATTAACGACAGAGAAAAGTATGAATCTATCTGGAGTGATACAGGACTTTTTATTAAGTATGGTTGTGTCAGTGATGAGAAATTTAGTGATCTTATGAGAGAGAGAATAATCTTTAAGAACTCTGAGGATAAGTACATCACATTGCCAGAGTACATTGAAAGTATCCCAGAAAGTTATAAAGAAAAAATGGAAGGTAAAGTTCTTTACTTCGAAAAAGACAAATCCGACATCGCCTTAAAAAACCAATTACTCAGTGAAGGTGTTCACACTGTAGAAGTAGACGATTATATCGACCCACACTTCATGCAACATGTTGAGATGAAAAAGATTGGCGAATCTGAGGTAAAATTTTCTTCTGTTGATGCGGAAATAGCTAACATCCTTGGAACAGAAAACAGCACGGAAAATGATATTAAAATCAAAGAACTTTTTGAGTCGATCCTTGCACCTAAAAAAGATGAAAACGAAAAAAAGAAAGAGGATCAAGCAAATCCATTTGGCGATCAAGGGATGGACATTGAAGTTCAGAATATCAAAAACTCAACGACTCCTGCGTTTTTCAAAGTTGATGAACAAATGAAGCGTTTATCAAAAATGACAATGTCCATGGGGAATAATCCATTTCCAGTAAAAAAGACTTTAGTTGTAAACCCTTCAAATCCTTTAATTTTAAATGCGCTTAAAATTTCTCAAAAAGAAAACAAGCAAGAGCTTGTAGAAAAGATTTGTCATTACGTTGAAGATCTTGCGTATATCTCAAGCGAAGGGTTAAAAGTTGAAAACCGTGATGCTTTTGTTAAAAGATCTCAAGAGCTGATCAGTGATTTAACGACTTTCGCCCTTTAGTGTTTAAACTTTAAAAAAAGCCCCAAGTTTTCCTTGGGGCTTTTTTATTTATACCTTCCTAGAATCAATTTAGCCTAAATCCTTGGCAAAACTTCTTACTGAAGAAATTGTCTTAAAAATAAAACATTCTCTCCCTTGGATGAGCTTGATTTAGTGTACTCTCCAAAATTAATTATCTCTGCTCCTGAGTTGTTTGTAATAACCTGTCCATGGGTATTACTTTTTTTCGTGTAAGTTATATTCCCCTCTTTGTGCTCTGCTGCTTCCTTGCAGCAGATACACATCTCAGCGACGGGGCGGGCAAGAAGCCTCTTGATCGAAATCTTCTCTCCACACTCAACACACTCTCCAAAGCTTCCCTCCTGGATTTTTTGAAGCGCCTGATTAAGTTTATTTAAATAAATTCTATCTCTTGATTGAAGTTTAAAGGTCAGCTGGTTACCAGTATTTTCGTTAAGTGTATCAATATAATCTCCACCGATCATATCTTGAAGAAACTCCGATTTTCTTGCGCTGTTTTTAAGAACTTCCTTTTTCTTCTTAACGATTAATTCTTTAAAAAGTTTCAGCGTTTTTGTCTCCATTTGTTCCCCCTATAACCCTCACATTTTCTAGTTTGTGAGCTTCTACAAGCTGGTACTACAAAACACATGCCAACTTTTTTTATTGAGAAATCAAAAAAGCAGGGTAAATTTGTCCGAAACCGGAAATAACAGGGCCAAAAGGAAACTAGTCAATCACCGTTTCGCTTCCATCTGGGTCCAAAATGAGCTCGCCACGATCAACTTTAGAGATAACAACTCGCATTATCTCCTCAATGGACGCCTCAACCTGAGATACAGGGACTAGATTCCCTACAAGTTGATCTTCGAGATCCTTTTTCATGTTTGATGAAACATTAGAAAAAATAAAAGACTTTAACTCTTCACTGGCTCCTTTTAGGGCTACTCCTAGTTTATCTAAAGGAACACTTCGAAGTAATTCGATAAGCATTTTTGGTGTTAGGTATTTTAAATCTTCAAATTGATAAAGGTTTTTTTCTAAAAGCTTAGCAAGCTTTTGATCTTTCTTAGATATATCCTCTAGAATTTTTTTCCGCTCAGATGGACGCAACCCTTGAAGAAGGCTTGTTGCCTCTTTAAAACCAAAACTTTCATCATCCATGAAGCCTCCTAAAATTAGAGAAGATAGTTTTTGACGTAATCCTCAACAGCATCTTCTAAGCTTAAAAACGTAAATTCAGGTAATAGAGTTTTAAATTTATTCATTTTTGCCTCGGTAAAATACTGATATTGATCCCTTAAGTTCTCAGGCATATCAAAATATTCAATATTTGTAGGCTTGTTCATCGCCTTAAAAGTTGCTGTCACCAAGTCTTTAAATGACCTTGCCTCGCCTGTGCCCATATTATAAATACCCGACAGGCCTCCCTCTCCTGACCCCAACATTTCCACGCAGGCTCTCGCCACATCGACCCCATAAACAAAGTCTCTTAACTGCTCACCGTCAGCAACCCCCCCTTTGTGAGATTTAAAAAGCCTTACTCTGCCCACCTCATTTATTTGCTCGAAGGACTTATGCACAACAGAGCGCATTTCTTTTTTATGATACTCAAATGGACCAAAAACATTAAAAAACTTTACTCCAAACCACTTTGGCGGAGTCAAGGTTTGCTTTAACGCCCATTGATCAAATAATTGCTTTGATTGTCCATATGGATTGAGGGGCTTTAAGGTTGAGATATCACTTTCGTCATCATATCCATTTTCACCATCACCGTAGGTAGCTGCGGAAGAGGCATAAAGTAGAGGCACTTGATGAGCAGAACAAAATTCGAATACGGCCTTAGAGTAATTCACGTTATTTTCCATCAGAAAATTCATGTCCATTTCAGTCGTAGAGGAACAAGCTCCGAGATGAAAAACCCCTTGAATTTTATCTGCCAATTCGTCCGGAAAGTCATAAAGCATTTCAAGAAAACTATCCGCATCGACATAATCAAAAAACCTCATTTCCTGAAAGTTCTTCCACTTACTTGATTTATCCAGGCGATCTACGACAAGAACATTTTCTATGCCTCTATTATTTAATTCACGAACGAGACAAGTTCCAATGAACCCAACCGCGCCAGTTACAATATACATATTAATCTCCGTATCTCTTTTCGAGGTAAGGGTGAACTATCATCGCCACAGCAATTATCCCCAATTCATATAGAACACATAAAGGAAGCCAAAGCCCGACCATACTGACAATATCGGGAGGTGTAATAATAGCGGCTCCAGCGGCAAATCCAACGTACACGTATCGTCTAATATTTTTTAGAGAGTACTTTGTCACAAGCCCCATAAAACCAAGGATCAAGCATATATTCGGGAGTTGAAAAGCAAGGCCAAAAAATAATAACGCTTTTGATGCTAAGACAATATAATCGCGTAAGGAGATTGATGCCGTGACATTTTGAACTCCAAAATCTAGTAATAACTCAAATGTAAGTGGAAAAACGACAAAGTAGGCAAAGCAACCACCGAGAATAAACAGGAAAAAACCTACAACCAGAAAAGGCTTAACCATTTTTGACTCATGATCATAAAGGCCGGGTTTTATAAAGCGCCAAATCTCATAAAACCACAATGGAGAAGAAAGGATTATAGAGCTCCAAAAGGCCAGTTGCAACTGGGAGATAACCTTATCCAGAAGCCCTAGGTATACAATGGAGCCTTCGGACTTTTCTCCTAAAACTCCCCTCAGTGGAGTTAGAAGAATTTCTGAAATATGCTCTCCGAGTCCATAAGCTGCAATAAAGGTAACAATGACAATAACAGCAACTCTAATTACTGTTGTCCTCAACTCCTCTAAATGCTCGACCAGACTCATTTCTTTCATATTTTTTGTTTTCCTTTATTGTATTATACTTAGAACAACACAGTTCTTAAAACAATACTTTAGGCGCGAAAATGAAAGTATTTTATACGGCAACATTTTTATTATTTTTTAATACTTTATACTCAAAACCTATCTCCAACACTTTAAGATGCTTGGGGGAAGAAGAGCAAAGGTATCACAACACAAAAAATACTGGAGCCTTGTACCACCTAAATCAATCACTCATAAGTTTTTTTGGAGTAAACCCTGGTTCTATTTTTAACGACAAAGCATTTAACTCATGCCCAGACATACCTAGCTATTATTTTATAAAAGCAATGCTGACCGACCCTAACCAATATATTATTACCACGAGCTCTACAGGTGACGGTAAAGACCCTCGTTTTGAAAATCAAATAAAATTTAATTTACTCTCCCAGCTTTTGGGTTTTTTAAACAAAACCCAACAAAAAAACGACTTAATTGAATGCTTAGAAAATAAGTCAGAAAATTATAAAAAAATAAAATTCCAGCTTTTTTACTTACAAGAAAATATTAACAAGTTTGAACTACTTATTCCCAAGGAAATCGTACTAGGTTTATATAACGACATAACTAAAATATCGCTCGCCCAGGACTGCACTATTCCTATGGGCTTATAATAAAATCAAAGTTTGGATGATCTAGAAACCACTCAGAAATTTGTCTTAAAACTTCTGGGCTTGCCTGGCCTTCGAGATAAACAGTTTTTTTATTAGTTGATATGATCTTTAAATGATTAAAGTTGGATTGGACTAAAAAACGATTAAGTTCAATAACAAGTTCAAAGGCTGTTATTTCCTCCGAGCGAACAGATGTGAAAATTTTATGAACATCGCCAAGGCAACTACCACAACCGGCGCCAACTTGTATCAGACCAGATATTTCTGATTCTTTAACTGAAGGATTTTCTTTAAGGAATTCAAAAAAAGACTTTTCCAGATAGCTAACGCAACGACAAAGAACTTTTTGATTTTCAACACCATCAAATTCTTGCTGTGAAAAAAAATAATGACTAGTATACCGATAGAACAATAGAGCTAGCTCTTTTGACTTGAGTGCACTTAGACTTAACCAAAACTCTTTTGACAACAGATAGGTTACTTCCTTCCCTTTTAATGAGTTAAAAAACTTAGAAAACTTTAATGCAGAAAAAGTACTTTCATCGTAAATAATGTCTTTGATATTTGCATCTACATCTAATGTTAGTGAGAAATCCATCAAATTATTTTTTTACTTGCTCTTCACTTCGTAAAGTTAAAACTTCAAAACCATTTTCTGTTACTAAAATTGTATGTTCAAATTGTGCAGACCATTTCCGGTCTTTTGTTATAACAGTCCAATCATCATCTAAAAGAAGACAATGTCTTGACCCTAGATTAATCATAGGCTCAATTGTAAAAGTCATCCCTTTTTTCATTACAGCACCGGTGCCAGCCTCGGCAGAGTGAACAACCTGTGGTTCCTCATGAAACTCTCTCCCTATTCCATGTCCACAATATTCCTCAACTACACCATAGCTATGACTTGCGGCAAGTTTGCTTATAGCGCCTCCGATGTCACCTATTCGATTTCCTGGCTTAACTTGTTTTATACCTTCCCACATACACTCATAAGTTACATTCACAAGCTTTTGTATCTCAGGTTTTACCTCTCCAACAAAAAACGTTTTGTTGGTATCACCATGAAAACCATTTAGCTTCGTTGTCACATCAATATTTAAAATATCTCCATCTTTGATAATATCTTTTTTTGACGGAATGCCATGACAAATCACCTCATTTTTTGACGTGCAAATTGACTTTGGAAAACCATGATAATTTAGTGGTGCAGGATAGGCTCCATGATCCATTATGTAGTCATGACAAAGCTTATCTAGCTTTTCAGTAGAGACGCCTGGCACAACATACTCCCCAATAAACTCAAGGGTTTGAGAGGCTAATTTAGACGTTGCTCTCATTAATTCAATCTCACGACGACTTTTAATACTGATCATTTGACCTCATAAGTGATAGGATATAAGGAGTTTTAATCATTTTAGGTCCACCAGTCAAACCAGAGGTAGTTAGTAGGAATTATGTATAAATATTTTCGAATGAATTATTCCAGCTATTTTTCAAAAAACTTCGATAAACTTGAGCAAAAAGAACTTTCACTGGTCAAGGGTCTTCAAAGATCTAGCACCGCAAATGATGTAGACATAATCATCACCAGTTCAGACACAATGCCAGCAACAATCCCCAGGTCCGCAAAGTTAATCATTCACCCAAATAGTGGTTATGATAAATTTGACCTGAATTGGTTAAAAGACAGAGATATACCCGTTATTGTCGGCTCTCCAATCAGGCAAGTAGCTGTTTCAGAGTATTATTTATCCTGCATTTTTCATCATTTTTCTCCCTTACCTGTAAAAAAGGAATGGGATGAACGAAGAGAATGGAAAAGAAAACTCTTAAAGGACCAAAAAGTATTAATTTACGGGTATGGGCATATTGGGCAATACCTTGAAAAGGCACTAATCAACTTAACAAAAGAAATCACAATATCCGACCCCTTTAAAAAGCCAAAAAATGAAATACAAGACCTCGAAAATTTCGATATAATTATATCTGCATTTGGCTTGAATGAATCTACTAGAGACTTTTTCTCCTCTGATTTTTTTTCTAATTGCAAAAGTGATGTTTTATTTCTTCACGCCTCAAGAGGCTGCCAGATAAATATCGATAGCCTAAAATCCTACTTGGCGAAAAATAATAATGCTACAGCATATGTAGATGTTTTTCCCGAGGAGCCATATGATCTAGCAAGTATAGATCTTCCCAATCTTCATTGTAGCTGCCACATTGCTGGGGTCTATGAGAAAATTGAAGAGAATCTCATTGAATTTGAAAAGGAAGTGCTAGTTGACTATATCTCAAAAACACTTGAAGACTTTAAACTAAAATACAAAGAACAAAACCTCAATGAAAGAAAAGATCATTCATTTTTGATCTAAGTATTTTATAAAGGAATTAAAAATGGATACTTTAAGAAAAATGCTTCGCCCTCCTGGAAATGGCGTTTTTACTGTTCACACAGCAGCTGACGTTATTGAGGAGGTTCAAAGGACTATTTACCCTTCAACTCCTATTCAAAAAATTCCTCAAAAGTGGGAAGCATCTATAAATAAACTTCAAAATCACACCGGCCCTATTTTACTTGGCGTGTGTAGTGACAGTGGTGGAGGTATTCATAGGGGCGCAAATTGGGGACCGCTATTTGTACGTCAATATCTATATAAACATGGAGAATTTGAGAATCTCCTCGATATCGGAGATATTAAAGTCATACCTCACCTCCTTCATGATAAATACCTGAATGATGAAACTATAAGTGAATGTAGGGACGCGCTATATAATAACAAGAATGAAAAGCTGCCCGTATCCCCTTTAAGTATTGCAGAGAAGGTTTGTGACTTAATTAATGAGCTGCCAAGCTCACCTCCTATTTTTTCGCTCGGAGGTGACCATTCAGTAAGCTACCCTCTGGTAAAAAGTTGGCTAAGAGCCAAAAAAAAGCAGGGTAAAAAAGTCGCCATACTTCATTTTGATGCGCATACAGATCTTATGGAAAAAAGACAAGGAATAGACCTGTGCTTTGCCACCTGGGCTTACCAAGTACTTGAGGATTTAGAAGATCCATCCTTGATGATTCAATTCGGTATACGCTCCAGCGGGCAACCAAAAAATCATTGGGAAAAAACACTTGGCATAAAACAATACTGGGCAAATGAGATTAGCTCTCAAACAATACCTCAAATTTCTGATGAAGTTATTGCACATCTAGAAAAATTTAATATTGATGAGGTTTATGTAAGTGTAGATATAGATGCAATGGACGAGGAATTTGCCTCCGCCACAGGTACTCCAGAAAAAGATGGACTTTCACCTGAGATGCCAGCAATGATTTTATCTCCAATTCTAAATCAGATTAAAGTTACTGGTGCTGATGTTGTAGAAGTAGCACCATGGATTCAAAGAATTGACGAAAATAAAATACAAGATACTGTTGGCGCCAAAAAAACATTGCTCACGGCTCAAGCCATATCTCAATTTTTACTAGATAGATTGGAATAAATTTATGGCAAGTATTTGCTTTCCATCTCCAAGCACTGCAAACGAAGACGGTTTAGTATTTGTAGGAGGAGATGTAACAAAAGATAATATTTTGGCCGCATATAGCTCCGGTATTTTCCCATGGCCAGTTTCCGTAAACCTTCCCATGACCTGGTTCTCCCCTGACCCTCGTGGTGTCATCTTTGTTGATGGTTTTAGAGTAAACAATTCTTTAAAAAAATTTCTTAAAAGGACAACATTTAGTTTTTCAATGAATAAAAACTTTAAGGAAGTCATGAAAGGATGTGCAGAACATCATGAATTCTATAAAAGTAACCCATATGGTACTTGGATAACTCCCGAAATGATCGAAGGATACAATTCTTTATTTAATGCAGGTAATGCTTACAGTATCGAAGTTTGGGATGGAGGCGACTTAGTGGGTGGTGTTTACGGGGTATGTATAAAAAAGTTTTTCTCAGCAGAATCTATGTTTTTCAAAAAACCAAATGCATCTAAGTTTGCGCTTGTTGAATTAATGAAATTTTTGGACAAAAAAAGTATCGAAATGCTTGATATTCAAATGTTAACACCTACAACAGAGAGTCTTGGTGCAGTTGAAATGCCAAGGGTAAAATTTTTATCCAAATTAAAAACTCTAATTATCTGAAAAACGAGTCCACTCACCGCCAGCCTTAAGAATTTTCTTATTGCTCATTTCCTCGAAGATATTATTTCCTTTTTCGTCTTCACAGCGAAGCTTCTTACCATTTCTCAAAACCCATCCGTATATTTTTTCATGTGGACTTCCAAAAGTTGGGTCCTTTTTTATGTACTCATAATAGGGGTAGCTTTTATTTCTCTCATATCCCATGTAATTAGCCGCTATCTCAAAGCCACGATCTAAATCGATATCTGAACAGTTTCGCAAATAGTTTTTTTGAGAGTAAACCCACTCACCGTCATTATTCCTATAATTTTTATTCCAACTCCTCGAGGAGCAAGAAAAAACAAAACCCATTTTGTTCAATTTAGAAAATAAATCTAAATTCAGAAAAAACTTCCAACGCTCCCCTTTATCATCTGAATACTTAACAAACCTTGAGCATAGCTCAAAATTCTCCTGATCATTTTCAATAAATTTCTTTAACCAAGTTGAAAACATGAAGTCAGTATTGTCTTCAGATTTTTTATTGATTGAAATTTTAGAAAAGTTCTCAGATATGACCGTGTTACCTAATATTTTTTTTTGATAATCTTTAATGACCTGACTTTCAGTTAATCTCTTCGTTGATTTAGATTTTTTTACTGCGATTATTTCGTTCCAGACTTTCTCATACAATTTTCCGCAGTTTCGTTTTAAGTAAAATACTTTTTCTGGTGAAAAAATATGGGAACCTGATTTTAAGAAACGAGTTGTATCCGCTAAACTTAAGGTACTTAGCAACCTAAATGAGGGAAAATCTTTTCGGTCGCCTTTTACTCTACCTTTGTAATTTTGGATAAATGAATAAAAATAATCCATATCATAATGAAAGGTAAGATCATCCAAATTCTCTACATCTTTTAATTTTTCATCATATTTAAAAACCGCAACAGGAACGATGTTATTCCTCCATTGGCCTCCACGGCAATTAACCTTTGGACAATCTTGAAGATTAACTCCTCCAACAATTCTTACTTCATGAGTGTGATACTTAAAAGAGGAGTTCTCAATGCCTTCACTTTTCCCAAAAATAAAAATTGGATAAGGCTCGCCAGAACCAAGCAATGCCCGGGGCAAAATCCCCACACTAAAGGACAGTTTTTCAAGAGAATTTTCGTACTTCCCCCAGACATCATTTTGCTCACATAAAGGAGCATTACTATATTTTTTACCTGAAACTAAGTCGAGATTATAATTTAATGAGTCACCCGGCTTATTGATGATGAAAGCTTGAGCATTCCCTGTCTCAGATAAATTACCAGGCAGCGGTTTTCCGTCAAAAAATGGATGCACTAAAACATCTCCCTCATTATTTAGATATCTTTTTCCCCCCAAATCTTGGAACCAGGTTGGTTTTATTGGGCGATATGTAGGAAGCCGCTCCAAATTACGACTTGTAGAACAAGCACTTAACAGAAAAAACATTGAAAATAACAACTTCAGCAATTGACAAAAACCCCTGAAAAAAGCATCATGCTCCTCACGTGCCTGGGTGGTGGAATTGGTAGACACAAGGGATTTAAAATCCCTCGGAATTTTTTTTCCGTGCGAGTTCAAGTCTCGCCCTAGGCACCATCTCTATTTTAAACTCTCTTGAAAAATTCACAAGCTCAAACAGATTGACTATCAAAATCATCATACAGATACTTTTTTAAGTAAAACCATCTAAAAATGGATGTAAACAATAAAGCAAGCAATAAAATCTGAAGAGAACCTTGGTGTAAGCCGTAAATCGCCATGGGCAAAAAAATGAACATAAGATTGAGGATCATCATCACTGCAAGCCTCGAGTGCCTTCCTAGTCCAAAATATACTCCATCTATTGAAAAAGCTAACGCATTTACGACCTGTCCTCCAAGAACGATAGGCCAAATTAACCTAAGGTTCTCTAGGACCAATTCATCACTGGTAAAAAGAGAGAATAATTGGTTCTCAAATAAGAAGTAGACGGACATAAATATAAAGCCAATTCCAAAGCTTAAGCTAAATAATTGACGAGAAAAATCAAGGAACTGACTTGAATTTTTGGCCGCACTTAACTTTGCCGTTTCTATATTACCTGTCATCGCCAACCCATCTAGGAAAAAGGAAGAAAATAACCAAAATTGTAATGCGATTTGATAAGCAGATATAGAATAGACCCCAATTTCTGCGGCTATCTTAGTACTTAAAAAAAATATACCAGTTAAACAAAAACTACGAACAAAAAGAAAAAGCGATTTTTCAGAAAAACTAAAAAAGCTATCCTTCGCGGGTAATTTCCTAAAAATGAAAAGCTCTTTTCCGACCTCTTTAAAAAGTAAAAATACCGTAACCAACAAACCCACAAGATAAGAAGTCACGGTCCCTATTGCAGCCCCTTTGACTCCTAGATCAAAATGAAAAATTAGAATAAAGGTCAAGAAAATATTGATACCCACAGATAAAAAAACTGGAATTAAACTCTGTTTTGATAGACCTATGCCTCTTAGAATTGAGAGCAAGCAAAAATATACAAGAACTATTGGCTGACCGAAGACTCTGTAAAAATAATATTCTCTTGATAAATTAAAAGTTTCAGGTTGGGCACCAGCAAAACGAAGAAGAGACTCTGAGAAAGAAAACAGAAAAAGAAAGCTTAAAAGCCCCACCAATATAGAACTTAGTAATCCGACCCTCGCTTGTGTAATTGAAGATTCCTTGCCCTTCACCGCTCCTCTTGCAACTGACTCCATAGGAATGTGGACTAAAAAATTAAATACCCAAAAAAAAGAATTAAATACAGAAACGCCTACACCTAAAGCAGCGAGGCTTTTTGGGCCTAAGTGCCCAATAAAAGCAGTATCAACTATCCCGGCAAGAGGTTCTAACATAGAGCTTATTACCAAAGGGATTGAGGAAATAAGGATATTTTTTTTACTATAGTTCAATTAAAAAGGTTTGTTTATAGCTATATAGGCAGCTAAAACACCTAGCCCCACAAGTCCGTAAAAAATAGGGTTTGACTTTTTCACACGCTTCGAAAGAATCGGTGCTGCTGCAGATACAAAGACCCAAATTCCAAGTTTTGCATAAGCCCATACAGGCCACCCCTCATTATGCTTCACCCCAAGCCTGGCCATCAATCCCATGCCCGCAACAAAGATAAAGAAACTAGAGACACCTGTTAAAATCTTAATGTGTTTAGACTTCTCTTCCCCTAGGAGTGCAGCACCAACGCTAGAGAAAAACAAAATGATCATCGTAATATGAAGTAGCTTATAAATATCATAACTTATCACAAGTACACTCCTAATTGGTTAATTCTAGGGTATACTACTTAGGTGAACATATCATCAACTATTCCAAAACAAGACATGAGAAACTTTCGTAAAATTTACGAGGGAGAATTTACATACAGAAAGGATAAAACAATATTCTCAGGTGAAAACTTCCAGGTTTTTAGAAATAAAGAAAAAATGTCAATAATGTATTGCTCAGAGGTTTATTCGAGAACACTAGAAGGGATAGTTTTTGATGCACGAGTTAATTACCTAATAAGTAAAGAGTTTATTCCAATGTTTGTATCCATAGAAAAAAAACTTGGAAAAGACTACTCTGGAGAAATTTTCGATTTTATTGAAAAGGACTCCATGATTGAGTACCAATTCATCAACTCCTCAAGTAAAGAAAGAAAGGAGATAAAGTCTCCGACAAAATTTCATATAGCTACACCAGCTGCCGTTTGCTCTCATTGCTTTCTACTTTCGAAGAAGTTTGACACCACGCACCTAAACTACTATCAAGTTCTTAAGTCTAATAATCGTTGGAATTTTGAAGAGACGCCTGAGTTTATTGAAATAGGTAGCAGAAAAGAGTCTGAGGGAGTCAGAAACTTAAAAATTGGAAAACATAAACTAAAATCAGCCAACTTCACTACCTTTGAAGTAGAAAATGGAGAAAGTGAAAAAATCCACTCAGAAAAGAAGGGTATTCAGGTAAAAGTAAGTCCTTATCATGGTATCCCCTACCTAATAGAAGACTTAGACAAATCAACGATCGAAATAAAAACTCTTAAAAACTTGTTATCAGAAGAGACGTAAAATTAGTCTAAAAGCTTTTCTAACTCGCCCGAGTGAAACATTTCAGCAATAATGTCATTTCCCCCAACAAGAGTGCCTTTCATCCAGAGTTGTGGATATGTAGGCCAATTAGCGTAATCTTTGACCCCTTGCCGAATATCCATGTCTGACAGGATATCAAAAGTTTTATACTCAGCACCTAAGTTATCAAGAATACCAATAACGTTCGCAGAAAAACCACATTGAGGAAAATCAGGAGTTCCTTTCATAAATAGAAACAAGTCAGAAGAGGAGATGAGTCGCTCAATTCTTTCTTTTAGCTCTCCAGACTTATCAGCTTCTTGAACAGCTTCTCTCGTTTTCGCTTGAGGCATATCAGACTTTAAAATATTAAATGGATTATCATTACTCATCGTTTAGGCTCCCGATTTTATTATTTTGATATTGTTTTTAGTTTCACCGCATGGATCTCGCCTGAATCAAGCTTTGGCTTCAAGATATCCATTAGAATTTGGTGTTGTTGGATCAACATTTTCCCCGAAAATGCGCTACTTTTAACCTCTATTTCTAGGTGGTCTCTAGTTCCTGTAAGGTCTCTAACCTCTACCTCTGCATCTGTAAGCTCACTTTGAATAAGACCAACAACAACATTAAAGTCCACAATAACTCCCTTATTTTACAATGAAGAAACTAGTAATATACGTACTTAGCCGGCATGCTATTGTTAAATAACCAGCGAAACGATGTATCTTTTTAGGCTCTATTTTATTTTTTTTCAACAGATAACCTGTTCTCCCCATAAAAAAGTATAAAAATACGGTAAGAACTGCGACGCTCACATGGAAATTCATTAATGATGAGTTCACTTGCACTTTCATCGCCTTATCAATTGCGCCTCGCATAAGCTCAATTTGTAATACAAGGAGAATATCCCAGACAATAGCTGTCACCATACTTGGAATATGAAGCTTACGATTTTTACGGTGGTAAAAACCAAAAAGAAAAATCCCCACAATTAGACTGGATTGGATTTGAAAAATAGCTCCTGAACTCATAATATGCCCTGTTTTAATAACTTTCACACCCTACTAGGACTTGAATTTCATGGCAATAAATTTAGGAAAATGGGCCTTAATCGACATTGAGACAAGTGGAGTAAATCCGGATGATGACTCTATTATTGATGTCGGATATCTAATTTTTGATGGCCTAACACTAGAAAAAAAGTTCTCCTCACTAGTCAAATTTCCAATGACAAGCCTTCATCATAGCAATTACTCGAAGTTTATCGAGAAACTTACTGGTATAACGCCCAATATGTTGAAAAAGGCTCCGATATGGGAAGAGGTTCTCCCTGAAGTACGAGAACTTCAAGGAATGCACCTCATTGCTCACAATGCAAACTTTGAGAATTCCTTTTTATCCCCATGGTTAAATTTTTCAGCTGAAATAACCGAGGATGATAGAGAGACAACCTATGAAGATAGCCTCCATTATCTAAGTCTACTTCACCCCAATAGAAGTGGACTAAAGCTCGATGACTTTATTCAAGACTACGGCATAAGAGACGCTGAGGTGCACCGAGGGTTTGAAGACTCTATCGACTTACTAAAAGTTCTACTCGCGGCGACCTATAGAGTAAAAAGAGATAAGCGCTTTTCAAAAAAAATTGGTGAAATCATTTTTAAATATCATCTTGAAGATTGGTGGTATGCCTCTTTTTTTCAACTTGATTTTTCAGAACTTCAAGAACTTTGTGATCAAATAGACTTTGACCTTGACGAGGCAATTGATCACTTTAAGAAAGTCAATGCTATTGAGAATTATGAAACAGTGGACTATTCGGAAGAATCAGGTGTTGAGTCCACAGATTTTTCAAAAGAAAACATCACAAACATTTTTCAAGACGAAGAAAAAATTCAACGAGAAATTCCTACTTACCAGTTCAGACAAAGCCAGCTGGATTTGGCGATAAGAACTGGACAGTCCTTAAAAAGTAATACTCATGCTTTAGTTCAAGCACCAACCGGAACAGGTAAAACTCTAGGATACCTCATCCCATCTGCTCTTTACGCTATAAACGAAAAGTCTCCAGTTCTAATTGCGACAGGAACAAAAGCACTCCAAGAACAGGCCATGTCAAAAGATATTCCTCTTCTAAAAAAAGTCCTTGGAAAAAAAGGAGATGGGCTCAGAGTAAAAAGGCTAATCGGATCGTCTAATCACCTCTGCGAGAGCTTATTTCAACAAGAAGCAGAAGAAGAGTCACTATTTCTCCAAAGCGCAGATTTTGAGCAAAAATTTACCTTTGCGTTCTATGAGATGGTTTTCTGGCACAACCAAGAATCAAATCACCCCCCTATTTTAAGAAATGATGTGCCTTTTGTTTTCAAAAGAAAAATTCAAAGTTTTGATGAAAAAGATCGAGAGTGGGCCGTAGATTTTCGCTCATGCTCAGGTAAGAATTGTCCCTATAAAAATTCATGTAGTTATGTCCAAGGCTTAAAGGACGCAAAAGAGGCAGATATTATTATTGGTAATCACGCTTTGATGTACTCTTGGCCAAAATCAATTCCAAGACCCGCTCATATCATTATTGATGAAGCTCACAAAATTGAACAAGAAACCACAAGTGCCTGCACACTAGAAGTCTCTAAAAAAGAACTCGATAAAATTCACCAGTCATTAAAAAATATGCAAGGTGTAGGGAGTTTGTTTTACCTTCTTGCTCAAACGGAGAGAAACTCAGGGGAAAGCACACCCGTAATAAATGAGCTACGGAACACTATGATGGGCTATAGTAGCATGCTTGATGATCAGCTTCCGCCAATAAGTGATAATGCTGAAAAGTATTTTAAAAAAATGCCACGCTACACTTCAATTTACTGGAATGAACTTCCTCTCGATAAAAAACTATTAGATCGCGATTTTTCCGGAAAAAAAATCATTCAACATCTTGAAAGCACCTTTAACATTTTGAATCTCACCGTTAATCTTCTCCTTCCTCATGCCAGTAGGTTTGAAGCACAGTCTTTTAATGAAGACTCCATGACAAAGGCTTGGACTAGATTTGAAACATTTTTTCAACACCTTAGTGAAATTACCGCAACTCTTGATGATATTTTTAATTTTAGTAATCAAGAAAAAGCTTCAACGGATAGAACAAACTCTTTTAAATTTCACGAAGAGTATGGATTTAGTTTTAATAGTGCTCCCATTAATGTCGGAAAAGTTATTCATGACTACCTGTTAGAGAACTCTCAAAGTGTAGTCTTCACTAGTGCGACACTTGGTAATGCTCATGGAAATATTGGCTCAAAAGGAGTTGAGTGGGCAACAGGATATTTATACTTGCCAAAAGAAAGACGTTTTAAAACGGGACTCTATTTACCGAGCGTTTTTGATTATAAAAACAAAACGAAAGTCTACCTTTGTGATGATACTCCCGTATTATGGTCAGATGAATTTGTTGAGAAAACTTTAAAAGAAGTCTGTCAGGTAACAGAAGAAATTGGCGGTCGAAGCTTATTTTTATTTTCAGCAAAAACTAGATTTGAAAAGGCACGTGAATATTTACTTCAAAAATTTGAGGGTGCCATCCCAACATTCATTCAAGGGATGGGAAATAATATTGTTGAGGAGTTCAAAAAGTCTGAGCAGGGAATTCTTATCGGAATGGAAAGTTTAGGTGAAGGAATAGACATTCCAGGAGAGAGTCTTCAATTTGTTTTCATAGATAAAATACCTGACTTAAGAATGGATTTAGTTATTAATGATCGAAGAGATTTTTTTGAAAAAACAATTGGAAATGAATTTAGTGATTACTATTTATCTAACAGAACTAGAGCACTTCACCAGAAGCTAGGTCGACTAATTCGAACAAATAAAGACTTTGGTGGTGTTATCATCGCAGACTCAAGAGTCAAAAAATGGAAAGGTAGAACCATTGATACACTTTATAAGTTGATGGAACCTTATGTGATTCAAAGAGCGCCCCTAAGTGAAGCGTGTAAAGACGTAACTAACTTCTTGAAAAGGAACTAACTAATGTCGAAGACAAAAATTTATGGCTTTGGTCTGATTAAGAATGGAGTAAAATTTGATTACCCTTTCATGGAATCTCTTCGCTCAATGGCGCCCCTTGTTGAAAAAATTTTTTTCAATGTTGGAGACTGTGAGGATGAAACTTTACTAAAAATAGAAGAACTAAATAAAGAGCTTGATAATAAAATCACCATACTTGAAAAGCCTTGGCCCAAACGAGAGTTTGGACATGTATTAAGTGAAATGACAAATTATTCGCTAAATGAACTTCGAAAAAAACACTCTGAAGATAATGTTTGGGGAATTTACCTTCAATCGGATGAGGTTCTATCTGAACGTGATTATGGGCAAATAAAAAGTGATATCGATCATGCCCAAGGTAATGGCTTTGATGCAGTACGCTTTAGGTACTTGCACTTTTGGCAGAGCCATTTTGAAATCGCGATAATGAAGAGGTGGTACCCACATGAGGTAAGGGCCGTAAAAATTAATTCAAAAATAGAGTCTTGGGGTGATGCCCAGGGCTTTAGAAATTATAAAAAAGTTTTTGAAAGTGATTGCCACATTTATCACTATGGACACATCAGAAACGAAAATGCTTATGTTGATAAAATGACCGAATTTTTTAAGCTCTATTACACCGGCATGAGACTTAAAAGAAAAACCTGGCAGTACTTTGTTAGAAGCTTTGATAGAGAAAAAACCCTCAAATACTTTGGCCATCATCCCGAGGTTATGAAAAACCGTATTCAGAGAATTGAGGTGAAATATAGAGATACCTACTCAAGAGTAAAAGGTGTTAATATTGTTGGCGAGTTGTCAAAAGAGTTTACCCCAAAAATTCTGGCGGATGAAATTTTTCAGGTAGAAAATTTTAGAGACAGAAATAAAGATTACCCGACTGTAATATTTAATCCGAATAATATGCAAAAACTATTTCGTCCATCTAAAGTGAAAGATAGATCTGAGTCTCCCCTCTGTAGGCCATGGCCCAAAGATTTTGTCAGCTTGTTAAAGCTTTCTGAAAAGAATATTTGGAGTAATTAAGAAAGAAAAGCCTCATTGAATTCGAGATTATGATAAACCTTTTGTACATCATCATCTTCTTCAAGAGCATCAATTAACTTCATAAAAGTATCGAAGTTAGATTTATTTGTTTCTTTCATATTATTGGGAATTCTTTGAAGTCCTGCTTCTTTTGGTTCAATATCAAGCTCATGTAATTTTTTTTGAATCGCTCCAAAATCTTCCATGACAGATGAGACTGTAATTAGCTCTTCATTAAATTCAACATCCTCTGCACCCGCATCAATCATATCCATTGTAAAATCATCTTCATCCATGCCATTGTTTTCAATCAAAAATATTCCTTTTCGATCAAATACAAACTGCAAGCAACCATCCTTTCCAAGGCTACCATTAAACTTTCGAAAGTAGCTTCTTACATTTGAGACAGTCCTAGTATTATTATCTGTAGCGCACTCAACAAAAACAGCGATACCGTCAGGTCCGTAACCTTCAAATGTTACCTCATCATAGTTCTCCGCTCCCGCTCCTGAAGCCTTTTTAATTGCCCTTTCTACAGTATCTTTGGGCATATTTTGACCTCGAGCATTTTGAAGAGCAAGACGAAGTCTCGGGTTGGATTCAGCGTCGGGGCCACCAGTCTTTACAGCAACAGTTATTTCTTTAATTAGCTTTGTAAATATCTTTCCACGTTTTGCGTCTTGAGCGCCTTTTCGATGTTTAATATTTGCCCATTTACTATGACCTGCCATAGTTTCTCCTCGCTTTGTATAAATATAGACCTGAAAACAAGATAATAATTACCGCAAAATATTTAAAAACAAAATAGCCCGCGTGGGCGAGAGCCCTAATGACTAGCTGCAGCGGTCTAGATTTTAATATTACTCCCGTATACATAGGTGAAGTTCGATAATAAAACTCAACAAACTTTTTACCTATTATGCTACGAAGAAGCATTTCGTCCCTGAAACTCCTAAAGAACTCAACAATATAGTGATCTCGGCTAAAGCCAGCGGATAAAATATAACAGCTTGATTTTTTTAAAAATACTTCTACTTCTAATGGAGTCTCCACCTTTGAGTTCGAAAGATTACTGGAAAATAAATATTTGTTAATTTTGGAGATCGCCAAATTTACTGCAGTACCATTTTCTAAATTGTTTATGATGTACTCACCAGAATCCTTTAGTTCCGCTTGATCAAAACTAAAGAAGTATGAGGCATTTACAGGAGCAGATGTAACCCTCTCCACAGCATCACTATACTTAAAAACAGCTGTTTCAAAAAAATCATCGCCCATCTGAGTGACTTCGTCGCCATTAGAGACGGTTAAAAAAACTCGAGCATCACCAGAGTCAGCCCTATCAACAATAAAATTATTTTCAGGTAAGGTGTTAGAAAGTTTTAATTCTAAAAAAAGTCCGTCAGAGCTTGTCACGACTTCAGTACCTTCGTCATTATTATCACTAAGATAAAAGTAAACACTAAGGTCCTCTTTAATTGTTGTATCACCAATACAAATAGAATATTCTCCCGCTGATTCTGCACATAAGTCGTCTAACGAAAAGCCTAATTGAATATTAACCTCCGTAGATGCATCTACAGTGAGGCTAGCGGAAGTATTAATTAACTTGAAAGAAATATACTCATCATCTTTTTTCACGGCAACGTTGATAACTTTTTGCACTGTAGTAAAATTTTTTACTTCTAAATCAATAAAAAAATATGCCTGTGTTAAGTCTAACTTTGGTAATAAAGTTGAATTTTGATCATAATTCTTACCAATGAAAAAGTTGCTTTGAGAATCATTACCATCCATCGCCATGAAAGAAAGAATAGGATTGGCTTCCTCATTCCCTAATCCACTCGAGGATGGAGCAACAGAAATAATTTCCATATTTGTTGAAGAAATATTTGAGCTGTATGCTTTTATATTTTGAAGATCTTCAACACGAACAGAAAAGTCCTGAGCAAAAAGATTAAAAGAAAATAAATAAATAATTAATATGAGAATTCTCACTAATTATCTCCCCTGATTTGAGAGGATGATAAATGTTTATACTCATGATCTGATAACACTTTAATAATCAGTTCAGGGTTATACTTCAGTAGTTCATTCGATGTTTTCTCAATAGATTTTTCTTGATGCCCACTAAGTGTTCGCGGAGTAATATAAATGGTTTTAATTTTTTGAGTTAAAATTTTAACGTCTTTCCAACGAACAAGGTTTAAAAATGTGTCCTCTCCCACAAGTAGCTCTTTTTCCATACACTTCACTCTTGGTAGCCAACTAACTGTTGGGTTTCCTTCAATCATTCCATAAAATCCCGAAAAAAAGACATAAGGAGCTTTCGAGTACCTTAAAACAATCTCTCTAAACTCGCGCCAATAGCAACCATGAAGTTGATCGCTTTTCCATGGGTTTGAATCTGCAATAACTAAAATGTTTTTATTAGGACAAAGATCGAGACAAGCACCGTGGCCTTTGTGCCATGGGTTGAAACTGCCTCCAAAAAAAACAACTGGTTTATTTAAATCAAGCTGTTTAATTCCAAACGACTCCAGTGAAGATCCTTGAATTGTCATTAGTCGATCAACTTCATCTAGGGTTTTTTGTTCTCTACTAAAGGGCACTGGCATCCATGGATAAAAATATGACAATGCTTCACACAAAACGGCACCATGATCAAAAGCTAGTTCTTCAATTTCATCTAAATAATACCATTCATAATTCTCATTACCTTCACTAGAGTGATAATCCTCCGGATCATCACCTACAATGAAACTAACAAAGTTTTCACTAACGACCTCTTCCCGTGGGTCTCTTGAAAATTTATGCCGCCTCGAAAGAGGAGTAACTAAACTATCACTAAGATCTATCCCTGTTTCCTTTTGGACTTTGTCCAAAGCCCTTTTTTTTGGATCCTGACCCGTTTTTACAAATCCGCCGGGAAAAGCCAATTTCGAGTTGTAAGGAGGAAACTTTCGGCGAATTAACAATAACCGAACCCCCTCTTTCGATATAAAAAACACGACAAAGCGAACATGTGATGTTGGCAAATTTTCAAAGTCTTCTTGACTCATTTTTTTAATCTTTTTTGTATTAGAGGAATAATTTTGGGGTGTACATATTGTTCGATACTCTCCCCTAGAATCGCCAACTCCCTTACTAACGACGAACTGATTGTAGCAAAGTGGGGTTTCGTAAACATACATACAGTCTCAACAGATTTATCAATTCCTCTATTACCTGCGGCTAACTCCAGTTCCATTTGAAAGTCAGTGGTGTTTCGGAGTCCTCTTAATAGAAAACCTGCTTTAAGGTCGAGCGCATAACGAACAATCGCGCCTGAATGTCCGCCCACTGATACATTTTTTAACTTGTAATAATCCACATAAGTTTTCATCATCTCCACGCGCTCATCAACTGAAAAGATTTGCTTTTTTTCAGGGTTTATGGCCGCAACCCAATGAACTTGGTCAAACTTCGAGGAGGCTCTTTGCATTAGATCAGCATGGCCCCAGGTTGGGGGGTTTCCGCTTATTGGGTAGACGATAATACTTTTAGACATAGTTGTTCCCATAAAAAGGTAATGGTATAACTCCTCTATTCTACTCCAACAGGCGGATTATGGTCAAAACAAAGCGCATCGAATCTTTCAGTTTTAAGCCCGGTCATATCATTGAGAAAAAATTTAAGATTACAAAAAAGCTTGGAGGGGGATATGAATCTGAGGTTTACCAAGTCAAAGAGCTACTCACCGGTGTAAATCACGCGGCAAAGTTCTTTTTTCCCCACAGAAATATTGCCAATAAGGCGATTAAATTTCATGCAAAAAAGCTACACAAACTTAAAAGCTGCCCTGTCTTAATTAAATACCTCACTGCCGAAACGATGGAGTATGAGGGACGAGAGATTACTTACCTGGTTTCAGAATACGTTGAAGGAGAGGTTCTAGAGGATTTCATTAACCACCACCCAGGGAAAAGACTTTCTCCTTTTCAAGCGCTTCACCTATTATATGCTATTGTAAAAGGTGTTGAGGACATTCACCGAAATAAGGATTACCACGGAGACCTTCACACAGGTAACATAATCGTTCAACGACACGGTTTAAACTTTGATATCAAAATCATGGACATGTACCACTGGGGAACGGCCAGTAAAGAAAATTACCAACATGATCTCGTTAGCATGATTCATATTCTATATGACGCCATTGGTGGCCAAAAAAATTATCATAAAATGCCTCCTGCGATAAAAGAGATAGTCTGTGGGCTCAAAACGAGCCTAATCATCAAAAAATTTAAAAACGTGTTAAGATTAAAGTCTCATTTGGAAAATATGAGTTGGGAGTAAACTTCCATTGAAAAACTATAAACTTTTCTGCAACGAATCAATGAAAGAAGCTCAACCTTTCTCTTTTTTAGGGGGAACTCTTCTTTGCTTTAGCTCTGACTATGAAGAATTTGGAAAAAAAAACCAAGATTCGATAGGCTACTTTGAATTAACGGAAAAATCGGGCGTATTAGTCCTCGCTGATGGAATCGGAGGGACTAGAGGGGGAGATCAAGCCTCAAAAACGATTTTAGAAACATTTGAAGATTTGTTAAAAAAACATTCAAAATTAGATTTACTAGAATCTGCTCACTATATTTGCCTGGAAGCGAACAAAAGAATTAAAGCATTAAATCTTGGAGCAGGATCCACATTGTCAGCGGTTTTTCTCAATGACTCAAGAGGGCTCATGTTAAATGTGGGAGACTCTCCAATCTTTCACTTTTCTGCAACCGGGCAATTAAAAAATCAGAGCATCAACTTTAGTGTGGGTGGCTTTATGGAGAAAATACAGCTTCGACCCACCGACTCCCCAAAAAGACTAATTGAGGAAAGTAATCACCTTATAACTTATCTGGGCGCTGAGGTTCCATCATTTTTTATCCAAGGTCCTTTTGATATAAACCCAAGAGATATATTTCTACTTTGTAGTGATGGCATAAGTGAAAACATATCCCACAATTTTTTATCAAAGACCATTTCTGAAAATGAAATTGAGGCAAAAGGAAAAAAGATTATCGAAGAAGCCAAGAAATATATGCGTACTGATCAAGGAAGCCCAGATGATCACTCACTACTTCTTCTAGATTTTTCAAAACTTGAATTAAAGTAGTCGCTGAAATAGTAACGACAATGGAGAAATTAAATAGTACCCCATCTTCTTCATCGTGCTAACGTTTTCAAACCTATATTTTTCAGCATCCTCTTTCGTCTCAATTTTTTTGCCGTTGGACATTCTTTTAATAATGTTTTTTCTTGTATCGTCCGCAAGCTCTTTTGAATTATCACAAAACAAACTTATTTCTGCGGAATAAAAAGCTGACCTGGGATCAAAATTAAAGGTACCAATCATTACAGAGTCTTCGTCAAAAACGATGGACTTTGAATGAGTGCCCCATCGTGTTGGCTTCACTCTATCCAAGATATAGGATACGTCCTCCTCTCTTTTCCCCCCGAAAACTGTTGGTTTAAGACCTGCATCAATCCACTCATCAAGGTAAAAATTAAAAACGGAGGCAACAGGAAGTGCGTCAGTTGAATAAATTCCATTTGTTAAAAGTTCAACATTCACGCCACGCTTTAATATGTCCTTCATCATATCATCCGAACCATGAGTTAATATGAAATAGGGAGAATCAATCAATATATTCTCTTTTGCCGATTTCAATCTTTCATAAACGGCACCACGCAACTTTCTTTTATTATCATTTGATGGGCCTATTAGAGGAGGATCACTAACGATCATTGGTTTATTACAAAATAGCTTATTTTTCTCTAAAAACTGTTCATATTTAGGCTGAATTTTATTTCGTAGTCCTTTCAAGGTTTTCCTTACTAGAGAATGAGGTTTTAAAAACTTTTTCGCTTTTTTTACTTTCATCTTCCAAGTGTGCAGCTCGCTACGATACTTTTTTAACAACCGAGATCTAGCTGAACCAGATGATGACATTAGGTGAAGCATTTCGAGAGTTGGCTTTGATGGACGAAGAACGTTTTGAGATGGCGCTGCTTCCCAAAAAAGGTTAAAAAGCTCTCTTGATTTCTGAGCAATGTCTCCCTTTACATAAATGTCTCTATCAAGAAAATTATATCTCTCATCGAGATCAAAGTACTCATTAGCAATGTTTCTTCCACCAATAATTAAATGCTCATTATCTACAATAAATAATTTTCTATGATCCCTGTATTGAGCATTTATCGCACGAATTAGTGCACCATCGTTATAGTAGCGTATTTGGATTTTATGTTTTTTAATTTGGTGAATATGAAATGGAGTAAGTTTACCTTTAACCATAAGTGCATCAAGAAGTAGTCGCACTCGTACACCTCTTTTAGCCGCTTTGATTAGTTCCTCAATAATAATTTTTCCCGACAGATCGTCATTAAAAATAAAATACTCTAATTCAATTGATTGCTTTGCATTTCTTATCAGGTCGATTCTTTTGATGAGTGCATAAGGCCCATCATGAAGCGGTAAAACTGACAATTTATTGGGAAAGTTGAGAATAAGCCCGCTTGAATTTGCAAACGAAGAGAAAGTACTTAATAGCAATAAAAAAAATAAAAATCGGCTCAACATTGCGGAAGCTTAGCATAATGGAGATTTTATATTATTTTATTGAAATATTTTCAGAAATACTTACCTCTAAGTAACTGTTTTTAGTTTCTTGATATTGCTTGAAAAAGCTAAGGTTCATCGCTTCAGAGGGATTTATTTTGTAAATATACTCCAAAACCAAAGATAGAGTTAATCCCCAAATTATATAACTATCTTTAAAAACAAAGCATATATTTTCTTTACCATTACTAAGGATATCTAAAAATTTATAATTTTTAATGTCATAAAAGTCACCTAGCCTGACACTAAAAATATCTGAAACCTCAGATACGTCAAAAAATCGGGGTGCATTTGAGGTTTCAAACTCAAAACAATGAAGGTTAAGCCTTTTTTTATTAAATTCTTTTTTAGGGTTTAAAGAACATATATAATTTTTAAAATCTGAGGGTCTTAATTTAATTCCAATTTCCTCATAGGTTTCCCGGATCGCAGTCTTGCTAAAATCTTTATCAAATTCTTCAAACCCACCTCCTGGCAAAGCACAATGTCCGCTCCAGGGATCACCCTCGCATATGGAACGCTTAATAAAGATTAACTTATGTTTCGATAATTCACCGCAATCACCTATTCGAATAAGTGCCACGCTTGCATGAAATATTTTACTCACTCCTAATCAAGCACTCTCTCTTAGATGCTCTCCACGAAATGGCTCTCCAGTTATATTTTGAATTTCCTCGGGAAAGTATTCTAAAATAAAGCTCATCACATCTTTGATGGATATCATCGCGAGTGGAATATTATGTTCATCAACTATTGGCACGTGTCGATAACCTCCCACATGCATGTTATTCATTACATATGCGATCATATCAGTTGACAAAAGACTCGTAGGATTTGGAGTCATTATAGACTTTACTGGTTCGCTTTGTAGATCTATAGGTAAACCTGCAACTTTCAGAAGAATATCTCTCTCAGTCACAATCCCACTTAACTTCCTATTACTTACAATAATAATTGATCCAATTCTTTTGGATTGCATTAGGTTCAAGGCTTCTGAAATACTTGAATTTTCCTCAAGACAAATTGCCTCTGGCAAATCAAGCTCGGATATTGGCAGCTCAAATATATCTCCACTAAGGATCTTCTTTTCTTTTTGATCCTGTTCCATCGCTATTTGCAGTTCTTCATCTATAATATCGTCAGTCATGTTTCCTCCGAAATTGTAACTAGATAATTTCGGAAGAATTCAGAAAAAAGTTAAATAACAAATACTAAACTTAACTAGATTTTATTTAACATTCGATCTCTTTGCTCTGTCCATATTTTATAGTACTTCCATGCAGGAGGATCCGATGGAGAGGTTTTGTGATCAGGTAATAATTTTAGTTTATTGGTCTGCTTTAAGATATTTTCCACTTCTTTGTTTTCTTGAAGTTTTCTAATCATCGCTCTCACAATCAATTTATAATGCTGACCTTTTACCGGGTCTCTATAAATCATTTTTTTGCCCTGATAACTTACCCAATCTACTTGGTGCTTTCTCATTAATTTACTTGCATGGGATCCCGCTGTCTTGGCCTCAAACCCCGTCATTTGCTCAACATCCCTTCTTGAGTGAGGTAATTTATCCATACCATATCTATTATCCATCTTGTCTTCAGGGTATTTAAGAGACTGCCAAAATCCCTCTAGAGAAGCATATCTTTTCCCATCAAGAGAAAAACTTGTCGCAGCAAAATTAGACAAAATACCTAATTCATTTCTTTTTGATAAAACAACACTCTCACCAAAGGTTCCCTCCTCGGGAAGAATTTCCCACTCAGGAATGGGACGATCAGATTGAGTTGGCCCCCACCAATGTGTGGGGTAAGCAAAAAGAGTGGAGATATAAAAAAATATCAAAATAGGTAATTTATTTAACATAAATAAATTATCAGAAAATTTATACGAGATGACAAACTAAGCTTATTTAATAGCCGTAAACTCCTAAGTTTACGTCATAATCCAAGGAGTACAAGCTGGCATACTTGTAGGGTATGCTTACTCTCGGGTTCTTTGGGTCATTAGCATTAAAAATATCTCTTTTTTCCTGTGCCTTTTTTCGAAACTCTGTTCGAAAAACAAAGTTCATTTCCATTTCGTCATCGACTGAGCCTACTTTTATAAAATTTGTTATTCTTGAATTTAAATTTTTATCATTACAGGTGAATAAGGATGGGAAATACCCTATGACATCATCATGCTTTTCTTCATTAATATTTTTAGTTTTTGATAGGAGCATTACTCCCAATACTTTCTGAATTTTCTCCGGTGAATTTAAGTCAACACCAAAATTTTCCTCAATCTCTCTGACTGCCTTCACCTTTTCATCAGGCACCGAAAAAAACTTATCAGAAAATAAACATTCATTTCTTCCTTGCAAGCTTTTAACCTCATCAGTTTTTAAAAGTTCGGCAATAGGTTTGCTTTTGACTTGAGAGAAATAATTACTATCCACGTCAGAAAAGAAATATACAGGTAACTTTTCAAGTTTAGCTTCATTTTTCATTAAATGAGAGGATCCGTAAATTTTCCGACCTTGCGCCATGACCAGTTCGATATCGTCAGCATCACTATCGACAAGGTTACTAAACGGGTTTGAATTCTTAATTGAAGTTATGGTTAGGGATGCCACGGCACCACGAGCTATCGAACCAATTCCATTAACACCATCATCAGGATCAGTCTCAAGTCGTTTGAGCATTTTAGCAGGATTAGTAATCATGGAGTGATACAAAAACTCATCTCCCCCTATAGATCTGAAAGTATTATTTTTTATAAGAAATTTTTTAGCTATTTTTACTTCTTCTAATAGAGACTTACTTCCAGTAGGTGTCCAGTCAGACCCCAAGGCAACGAGTACATTAGAATCGAACAATTTTTTAATATTCAAGGTTTCGTTGTATAAAAGTAGGTTGGAAAATGGAGACCAGATAACTCCCATACCCTTTATGCCAAGCATTCTAATATCCTCATCATCTAATCCATTTGCATGAACAAGGTTCATCCCTTCTTGATCAAGATCCACAAGCCTTAATAAATCAATTTCAATTTTATTGTAGGGGTCATTGGACCTCCCCTCTGCGAGATGAGCAAGTACAACACCTTTTTCAGAACTCTTCAAATGAGCATACTTTCCTGCTATCAGAGGTAGTATCCTTGTCATAAATCTTTTGAATTTAGAATGAGGGCTTTCAATTTTGCAGCCATCAATATTATCTTTGATATAGCTTAGTACTAACGGCTTATATAATTTTGGAAGTAAAGAAGAGTCCTTCAAGCGATTTTTTTTCACAAAACCATCAAATGTATCAGAATTTAGTTGAAGGAGTTCTTCTCTCAAAGAAGAGTCAAAACTTTCAGAGAGCAACGATAATTGATTGTAAAAATCTAAACAATTTAACTTCAAGTATTCCCATAGAGCTTCGGGAAAATTTAATTTATGTTTATCCTTAATTGGTTTGATTAAATCCCAAGCGAATGTGAACTCTTTAGGAAAAATCAAATCTGTTGGGGCAGAAACTTTTGCTTGAGGCATAACAAACTCACCTTTTAAGTTTGTTTGAGACTCAATGAAACCATCGCCCCTTTCTACATTAAAGATAGAGAATTCATCCTCACAAAAACTCCAGCCTTGGTTATATACTGTACCCAGCACCATTGCCTGAAGTTCGGCCCATCTAAATGCAGAGCAATGAGCGAGCATATAAAAATCACCACTCCAGGGATTCATATTACCACTTACATCTTTTTGATACTGAGACCATTCTCTCCACTCGTGCCTATTTCCAAATTGACCATGAGCATGCCCCCATAATGGAAGTACGTTTTGTTTTGGATGCCCATGTAGGTCAATCAGGCCAGGATAAATGCCTAGCCAATCACCATTAGGGTTTTTCAGTTTGGTTGAATTGTCAGGTATATTATCTCCATTAAGACTTTTAACTTCAGAAATAACTCCGTCCGCGTTGACTTCAAGACTAGATAAATAAAATTTATTTTTATTTTTCCCTAAATAAATACCGGGAACCATCCCAACAAGTGTCTCTGATTGTGCAGAAAAGGAACAGACTATCAGAAAAAGTGCTTTCATTATTGTAAGCAAGTTCATAACTTCCACCATTTGGTTAAAAGAACTAGAACGGTGATACCGACAATAATCAATATTTACAAATCCAACGGTAGAAACCGCCTAGAGGCGATCCTGAGCATGAAAAAATGTTACACTGAGAGGTATTATTGGCACTTACTTAAAGGGAGACCCTTACTGTTTTTTTTAAGCTACTGAAATCACAATTAAAAACAGAGTTCCCATTATTTGGTTATAGGATAAAAAAGATGAAATTAATAATAACGATATTTATTCTTATTTTTTCTCTAAACGGTTTTTCTCAAAGCGAGACCTACGCCATCACCGTAAAGCTTCGAGGGACAGTAGAAGTAACTATTGATGGAAAAACAAAAAAACTAAAAAAAGGTGCAAAAGTACCCCCCGGAGCTGTTTTAACATCAAAAGAAAAAAGCTTTGTCGTTATAAAAATGTCTGATGATACAAAGTTGACTCTTGGGCCATCAAGTTCAATTGAAGTTCAAGAGGTGAGCGCAAAAGGTAAACCCGGCTTAATTAATATTCTAAAAGGCCAGCTCCGCTCAAAAGTTAAACCAGATAAAGTTAAAAAAGGAAACAAACTATTTATCAAAGCAAATATGGCCGCTCTTGGGGTAAGAGGAACAGAGACTATCATCACTTACAACCCTGTAAGTAAATCCTTCACCACCGGTGGTTTAACAGGTCTCGTTGTGATCTCTCCCATAAGTGATAAAAAAGTTAGTGTTGCAGGTCTTCAAAAGAAAATGAATGAGAAGAAAAATCCAAATCTAATACTTCTTCCCAAGCAATATTTCAGTTCAATAAAGATGGACAAAGGTACTTTTAAAGTCAGTAAACCACAAAAAATGAACACTGTTCAATATTTTGCTCTGAGAAGAAACCCACTACCAAACTTTGCTTCTAATCAAAGACAACTAAAAAACTTAAGGCCGACAGAGTTACCGGGATTAATGCCGCAAAACGAGGACATAGTTGTAGTGATGGCGATAAGTCCTGACTTAGTGTCAGATGCACAAGGTAGCAATTCTAATGTAATCCCTGCGAGTGTTGGTGATAACACCTCAACTCCAATAGCCGGTGCAATTGTTGACTTCACTACCGGTACAATCATCAACCCATCTCCAACAGATTCAGTTGATCCAGTAACAGGAATGAGGACACCCACAACCAACTTAGGAACTGTAAGCGCTGATGGTACCTATCAACCTCCCGCCGGTTACAAGTTAGATGATTACGGGGTTTTTGTAGAGGATAATAGCTCTCAAAGTGAAAACAGGTCGCCTGCGAGTTCCACAGGCGTTGAAGTTGCATCAAGTGGGCCCCAAATGACTCCGCCACAGGTCCCAAACATCGAGGAAATGGACCTCAGCTCCTTGGACTTTAACGATAGTGAAACAATAGAAAGCCAAAACGCTCAGGTAAATACAACGAGCGATAACACAAGCGATTCACTCAATGAGCAGTCAACCTCTTCTTCAACTAGCTCTAATGAAAACGCCCCCAGCTCAAATGCCCAAGTAGCTGAAAATTCTACCGGTCTGCAAAATGATAGCGACCTGGGAGATAATGTAATCAATGTTGAAAACGATTGCCCAAATAGAAAAATATGTGACACCTTTAATAGTGTTAGCCCAACTACAACTGACACAATCACAAAAACAGCAGTGCGATTTAATATCATCATTAGAAAATAACTAACAGTTTTCAGGGAAGAAAATTGAAGAAAGATTTTACTAAAAAAGTGTCAAAACTATCTGCAATTACCATTGCCGTTGTACTGCCGTCTTTCGTCACCTCCGCAGGAAAAACTGAAACTTTTATCGCAAAAATTAATGGAGTAACGAAACAATCTAAAAGTTCGGGTTACTATTATGCAAAAGTAGAAATAGAAGATGGAGTGCTAAAAGATATACAAGAAATCTCTAAAAAAGATCTTCAAAATTTCAAAAATATAATAAAAACCAACAGTAAGGATCAAATTGAACTTTTTTATCCATCTGATTATAAAATTGAGATTACAAGAGATGAAAAAACTTACGCAGTAAAAAATAAAGAGTTCAGAGAAAAAAACTGGGACAAAGTTCTCAAAAAAGTAAAAGAGCAAAACGTTATAGCAAAAGACCAAAGCCTTGACCGACTGGACACTCAAAAAAGAGAAAAAGAGTTATCAAAAAGAAAAGCTATCTGGGATAAAGTCTCAAAACTCTATGTGGTCGGTGACTATTATGGAGTCCTTGAGGAGGCGAAAGCACTTTTCCCATACCCTTCCCACAGAGCAATGGCATATTTTATTAGTGGAATGAGCGCCGTAAAGTTTCAAGACTACGAACAGGCCGAAAAACACTTCAAAAATGCGTTGAAATATAAAGTAAAAACTAAAGACGTATACTTCCAGCTGGGCAAAGTACTCTTTACTCAAAATAAACTTGATGAAGCTTACAAAAACTTCACGAAAAGCTTTAATCACAGCACTCGGCTCTACCGGTCCAAATATTACCTTGGGTGGATAAAAGAAAATCAAAAACAGTATGAGGAAGCAAAAAAACATTACGAAGCAGCGATTGAATTAGCGGGAATAGATATAGAAACTAAGCAAGCTCTTATCATAAGACTTGCAAAGGTTAACGAGATAATCGCCAAGAAAAACCCAATTAATAGACTGGTCAATTTATTTGTAACAAGAGATGTGGCAACACCATTAAAGCAATCACTACAAGAAAATAGTGATACAAAGAATGCGAGTACTATTGAGAGGATTCTTGAAAGAATTCAATCAGAGTACCGAGTCCCAAGTATAATTCCTTTCAAAATAGGAAACATGGGCTACTATCTCAGGTACAATCAAAACTTTCAATATGATACAAACGCATCAGGCGAAAACGAGGATCTAAGTGACTTCAGAGACTCTTTTGTATCCAGGTCTCAGTTTCTATATAAACATTTATTTTCCTCAAAAAAAGGGTTTATTCATACACCTGAATTTAGACTGAATCATCAATACAATTTCGAAAAAAATATTCCAAATATCTCTACGAATAATCAATACACAATATCTCCAGCTTTTAGGAACAGTTTTGCTCACGAATGGTTTGGACAAAAGACAAACTTCACATTTGACTTAGAGACGTCATATACAAAAAGAAACCTCGATAGTGACGGGACATATAAGTATTTTAGTAAGTCGATAAAATATAACATTGGTGATTTTTACAAGTTTTTTGATTTTGGAAGAACGATATTTAAATTTAGATATGACACGCGTTCTTTTTTTGATTCCTCTCTTGACTCAACAACAACTACCCTCTTTCTTAACCAATTTATTAATCTGCCAAAAAAACATACTGTCTCATTGATTGCCAATATGGATATGACCTCAGTTGAAGACTCTGTAAATAACGCAAATTCTTACATGCTTAGAGCAGATTACATAGCTCCTGAGTTAATTTACAAAGGTGATATTCAAGCTGGCTTAACAATACTCGCGACGGATACACTTGATCAATCAGATATAAGAGGAACAGAATTAATGATCTCTCCTGAATTAGAATGGAGAAGATCATTCAATAAATATTTTGAGATAGCTCTTCAGTACTATTATACAAATAATCAAAGTAAATCTGAAGCACTAACATATGATCAACACATTTTATCTTTCGAAGTAGAATTAAATCAAAACTAGTTAAATTTTCTTTTCTTCAAATAAATGAACATCCCTTTGAGGAAATGGAATCGTTATATTAGATTGTGCTAGCTTTTCATTAATTAAATGCATTACATCACTTTTAATTTGAAACTGCTTGATTGGCTCATTAATCCAAAATTTTAGTTTAAAATTTAGAGAACTATCAGCAAATTCCTCAAACCATATTTTGGCTTCAGGGTATTTCAGCACGGTATTGACCTCTTCAAGCACGCCTTTAAGAACCTGCGTAACCTTCTCCGTATCCGTTCCATAGGCAACACCCACTGAGCAGTTTATTGCTATTACATTATTGTTTAAAGTCCAGTTAATAAGTTTGTTGCTCAAAATTTCAGAGTTTGGAATAATAATACTACTATTATCAATTGATTCAACAACAGTACTTCGTATCCCAATGTGAGTTACTCGACAAAAATCATTATTAATTTCAACCAGATCTCCTAGCCGAATAGGCCTTTCAAATAAGAGAATGATACCGCTTATAAAATTGTTAACAATGTTTTGAAGACCAAAACCGATACCTACACCAAGAGCAGAAGCAAAGATAACAATATTTTTATAGGTAAAACCTAGAATTCCTAGTGAGACAGACAAAAATACTAATATGAAACCATAACGTACTATCGTTTTAATATTAGTTGAATACCTAGGAGAAATATCAAAATAGGTTAGCCAGAACACGTCAATTGAGGATAAGGCCAATAAATATACTCCCCTAAAAATATAATAACTAAAGATTAACTTTACTGGTTGGATCAAAGTAAGATTAAATTCTCCGACGCTAAAAATAGAGGTATCCCAAAGAGAAGAGAAAAGTAAAATATTCTCACTCCAAGCAGATAAAACTAAATGAACAAAAACAAACAGAGTTGCAGTGTTAATCAAGCTTTTAAAGAAGTAAATTAGTTCCTCTCCAAATTTAAATGCGCCTATCGTAAGAACCTTTTTCTCACCGAGAGACTTAAGAGGAGAAATAAGCATCTGATAGATGAAAATTACAACAAAAAAGCTTAAAAAGTTTGAAAATAAAACTTGCTGAATTCCTAAAGCTAGTTTTTGAAAGCCGAGGAGACCTATGACACTAGAAACCATAACAAGCGATGATAAAAGAATGACAAGGTAAGAGGATAATCTTATCGCCAAGCTGCAACTCTTTTTGTTTTCCTGAATAAATTTGAAGACTAACTCCACCAAATAACGGCCTATAAAGATTGAAAAGATCGAAGATAGAAAAAACAACGGTTCACTCGAAAAATTAATACCGGCATTCGCCAAATAAATTAGAAAAAACAAAGAGAAAAACGCGGGGTTAATACTTTTAGTTTCTTCGTCCTTTTTTATTAGATTCAAAATAATTGGTGAAAGTCGAACCCAAAGATAAGAAGAAAAGGGCCAAACAATAACTAAATAAAAAAATAAAATTGCCTCCTCAACTAATGAGAATTGAATTTGAAACCAAAAGAAAAAATAACCAAAAAGGATAAGAATTATCCTATCTTGATAAAACTTTGAAAAGATCTCTCCAATAACAGGAGTATCTTTAAAAAAGACTCCTCTATATCTATTGTGGACAAGATCCATTAAAAAAAGAAGCCCGATTGCGGCTAATGCAAGCGCAATACTTATAAATACTAATTTACCTATATTATTTTTAAAATAATTTTCGTCGAAGCTGTTAAAGTTTTTACTAAGAGTTTTTCCTATTTCACCGGAAGTTTTGGCCATCTCACTTAGTGGAGAAAAGAAAAAATTATTTATTCTCCATTCATATAAACTTGTACCTACGTCTTTTTTAATGACTGAAAATAAGTATTTTTCCCATCGTTTTTTATCTTCTTTAAAAAGAGAGATATTTTTTTTGTGGGCTTTAATTTTCCTTATTAACTTTCTGACACTTGTTTCATCTTTTCCAATTTCCTTTATTAACTTTCTAACTTCTTTAACCTTTTTTTGATCTTTTTTTTCAACCTGTATTATTTCTTTTTGGATTTTTTTATTTTGATCAAGGAGAACACCAAGAGATTTAAGCTTTCCGTCCTCAAGGTCTACTTCTTTTGACCAACGAACAAGATCATCCTCAATTTCATTTAGTTCTTTGATGTAATCTTTTATTTCTTCTTTATTAAATACACCGTTTGGTGATGAGGTGATTAGGTTACTGAGTTTTAATTTAAATTTCCAAAGAACTTTGTCTCTTTTCGCAAACTCAGCGGCTTTATTTTCAGACTGCTGAATATCATTTCCAACGCCCATTTCATCTTGGGAAAAACATGTAAAAGAAAAAAATAATAAAACTAAAGTAAATAATCTCATCCTTTAATTATAAAGGACGATAAATTAAGTTAAAGGTTTTTTAATGATTAATAAGGTCAGTCTCTTGGATACCCTTGAGCATTGAGGATTTATTTAAAATTGACTCAACTTTTTCTTTTTCTTTGACTAATGATCGGTTTTTGTCACTTTTCCCAACTGCACCTACCATATCAAGAATTTGAATAGGTATATGATCATCATATCTGTTGATAACAGTGTAGTTTATCTCAAGCCTTTCTAGTATCTCTAAGGTTTTTTGATGAAGTTGCTCGGATTGAACCTCCGTTTCATTTCTCCCAAAATTCTCAAACTTTACTAATTTTCTTGATACTAAAAAGTGCGTGTAGCGATATTTACATTGGTTTGCTAACTCAAACATATCTTTTGCTATTTGAGAATCATCTCCACGATAGTAGGCTGCATAGATAGCACTAATTATTAACGGTGCATCACATATAGTTATCTCTAAATCTTTTGGATAAATATCCTCAAGCTCCTTTTGTGATTGAAATTTACGGTACTCATAATCCTCTGCGGAGAAGTCGACTCCCTTATAATAGTCCCACTTTGCCACTTCAGGGACAGAGTCAGCTTTGAACAAAAATAATTTTGAAAAGTAGAGCAGTCCTGCACTAAGAGTCGATTTACCCGACCCCGGAGCACCTAAAATTGCAAGTTTTAGATTAACATTTAAATGTCGCTGGTAATCATTAAGCAAATGAGAAAAAGTTCTATCTTGAACTGACATTATAAAATCCCTCCATAGGTCGTCGGATTTTTTACCACGAAGAAGGACTATTTCAAAATAATTTACCCTCTAATAAAAGGATTTGAGCGTTTTTCATTAAAAATAGAAGTTTCTGGGCCATGTCCAGTTATGACGCGAGTCTCATCAGGGAGCATGTAAAGCCTCTGCTTTATAGACTTTTTTATTTTTTCAAAATCTCCGCCAGGTAAGTCTGTCCTACCGATACTTTCCTGAAATAGCGTGTCACCGGCAAATAAGATCGGTTTTTCAAAGTACTCAGTATAAAAACAGCAACTCCCCTCTGTATGGCCGGGAGTATACAAAGTCTTTAGAAAGTACTTAAATTCATCATCCAAAGAAAATTCTTCTTCATCTAGAAGCCATGAGTCAATAACACCTGGGCCATCCCCATCTCCTATGGCGAACATTTGTCTTTGAACAGATAGTGCTTGATACAATTGTTCATCGCCTTGGTGTAGATGCATAGAGCAACCCAGTTTGTTTTTAAGACTCTTAGAGCAGCCAATATGATCAAAATGAGCATGGGTATGAAGAAGCTTCACTACTTTAAGTCCGAGTTTTTCCACTTTAGAGATAATATTGAATTCATCATCACCTGGGTCAATGATGATCGCCTGCTTAGATTCATCTGAATAAATGATTGAACAATTACAGCCCAAGGCACCTGTAGAAAAAGATTGTATTTTTAACTTCGCCATCTTTCATAAGTCCTTTAAAATATACGGGATGATAGAAAAACTTAGTGTTCAATTATATCCTTATATTCATTATGATGAAAATCAAAGGACTGATCTTTATAATGTTCTCCACAATACGGGAATTAAAAATATTGAAGTCACAACAGATATAAAAAATAACTGGAACTTAAATGAATTTTCCATCACAGGAGTCCACTCTAATCAATATGATGTTAATGCTACCGATGAAATAGTGCCGAGCCTTATTCATGAGGGGGATTTTATCTTTCCTATTTCTTCTATGGCTCAGGTTGTAGGCAGAAATTCTTTAAAATATGTGGGTAACCTAATTTTTAGAAATAGGTTTAGAAGATTGTTTTTTCATCAAACAAAACTTAAAAATTATTTTAAAAAAGAGTATTGGATTGAACTTGCTTGCTGGTTAAATTCACAAAATAAAAAAATTATTCTTCATAACCATGGATTAGAGTTGCATGAATTCGTCGATGGAGAATCACCTTGGGAAATTATTCATCGCTACACAACTCCAAATATAAGATTTCAGTTTGATCCTCAAAATCTCCCCAACCCCTTTGATCTTGAAGACCTTTTGATCAGATACCATCAAAGGATAGACTCAATCCATCTTGATCTTGATGACCCAAAGTTAACAAACGAAGAAAAAGAAACAGTGGTCGAATTCTCAAAAGTTATATCAAGGCCTGTTAATTTAATAATTGAACAAACAAACCCCGATTTGAAAAAATTGGAAAAACAAATAAAAAAACTAAAACAGCTTATTTAAATTCAGCCACAAGCTCCTGAATAGATGACTTAGCATCCCCAAATAGCATTCTAGTGTTTGGTTTAAAAAATAGTGGGTTTTGAATTCCAGCAAAACCTGATGCCATCCCTCTTTTTAAGACAAGAACAGTATTTGCTTGATCAACATTTATAACAGGCATTCCATAAATAGGTGAAGTTTCGGATTCCCTTGCTGCGGGATTAACAACATCATTTGCTCCGATAACGATACATACATCGATGTTTTCCATGATTGGGTTAACATCATCCATTTCTTTTAAGATCTCGTATGGAACATTGGCCTCTGCAAGAAGGACATTCATATGGCCGGGCATTCTACCCGCAACTGGATGTATCGCAAAATTGACCTCGCATCCATTTTCCTCTAGAAGTTCACTTAATTCTCTAACAGCATGCTGTGCTTGTGCAACGGCCATTCCATACCCAGGAACGATGCAAACATTTTTCGCTGCCTCTAATATTAAATATGTATCATCAACAGAAATAGGGCTTACCTCGCCTTTGATTTCTTCCTCTTTTCCTCCAGCTGAAGAAAATCCCGAAAATAAAACATTACTTAATTTACGATTCATTGCCTTACACATAATCTGGGTCAAAATAATTCCACTAGCACCAACTAATGCGCCTGCAACAATTAATAAATTATTTTGAATAACGAAACCAGCGGCACAAGCAGCAAGACCAGAGTAACTATTTAATAAGGAAATGACGACTGGCATATCAGCCCCACCGATTGGAGCAACGGCAAATATCCCAATTAAAAGGGATAAGCCTATTACAAAAAATAATGAATTAATGTCGTAATTTACGCTAAATGTGTAAGAAAAATAAATAATAGCAAAAAGAATTCCAGCGTTAAAAAATTGTTGCCCCATATACTGAAGAGGTTTTTTTACCGTTCCGTTTAACTTGGCCCAGGCAAGTATTGACCCTGTCAATGTAATCGCTCCAATGACGATGGAGAAGACAACAACAATGGAAAAAAATAAAGAGGGAGAAGAGGTATTTTGATAATAAGCACCTACGCCAACAAGTAAACTTGAAAGACCACCAAAACCATTCAGTAATGCAACCATTTCAGGCATGCTTGTCATTGCGATTAGTCTTGCCATAGAGATGCCTACAATAGTCCCCGCGATAACAGCGCCTAGAATAAATTTGAAACTAATGATTTCATTTAAAAACAATGTGGCAACGACAGCAATAAACATTCCTAAAGACGAAATAAGGTTTCCCTTTCTTGCTGTTGCGGGAGAGCTTAAATTTTTTAACCCAACAATAAATAAAAAGCTCGAAATAACATAAACTAAATTAATAATTAACTTTGAATCCATTTCTTTTCCTATTGATTGTCTTTTTTCTTAAACATTTCAAGCATTCTATCTGTTACAAAGTAGCCACCTACAACATTTAATGTGGCAAAGAATACGGCCAATGAGCCAAGAACAACGACTATTGTTGGATCATCACTATTACCTGCAAGGCTCATTGCCCCAAGAAGAGTGATGCCAGAAATGGCATTAGAACCGGACATTAACGGTGTGTGTAAAGTTGAGGGTACTTTCGAGATTAATTCTACTCCAAGAAAGATTGAAAGAAGTAAAATAAAAGTAAGTGAAACTGCAAGTGAACTATCCAAAAGCCCTCCTATTTATTACCAGTAATATTTAAATACATTTCATTAACTGTTTGCCCCTTATGGGTCATTAGGCAGCCTTGAATAATTTCATCTTCAAGATTGAGATTAAATTTCTTTTTTTCTTTATCAAAATAACTCTCAACAAAATTCAAGACATTATTTCCAAATAGTTGGGAGGCTACATGCGCAACATGCCCCGGAAAATTCTTAGCACCGATAACAGTGACACCATTGATAATATTTTTTTCCCCAGCAACTGCACCTTCAACATTTCCTCCAGTTTCAGCAGCTAGATCTATTATAATTGAGCCAGGATTCATACGATTGACCATTTCTCCCGTCACTATTCGAGGAGCTGGTCTACCAAAAAGTTGAGCTGTCGTTATAACTACATCACTTTGCTCACAACATTTTGCCATCATCTCCTGTTGCATTTCCATTTGTTCCTTAGTTAACTCTTTTGCATAGCCACCGTCAGTTTGACCAGTGTCGCCTAAGTCCAGTTTTACAAATTTAGCACCTAAAGATTGCACCTGTTCTTCTACTACAGGCCTTGTATCAAAAGCTTCAACCTTTGCCCCTAGCCTTTTTGCTGTTGCGATTGCCTGAAGACCGGCAACCCCTGCACCAATAATAAAAACTTTGACTGGAGTTACTGTACCAGCTGCTGTCATCATCATAGGAAATATTTTATTTAGAGACTCTGCAGCTTTGATTACTGCGACATAGCCGGCCAAGTTTGCTTGAGAACTAAGAAAGTCCATTTTTTGAGCAAGAGTTGTTCTTGGTATCATTTCAAAGCTTACACTTGATATACCGCAAGTATTAAAATCATCTAAAACAGCAGGGTTAGTAAATGGGTCCATAAAACTGGCGTGTATAGAGCCTTTTTTAAGAAGCTTGATGTCTTCAATACCAGGCGCCCTAACCCGCACAGAGAAGTCACTGACCCCAGATGCCTCAACTTCATCTGCGTATGTTTTTGCACCTGCTTCTTGAAAAACAGAGTCGTTCATCTCTAGATGTAAACCATAATCTTGAGGAATTAAGACCTCAACACCCATACCCGTCAATTTTTTTATAGCAGGTGGAAATAAGGACAGACGGTTTTCATTAGGGTTTTTTTCTCTAAAGGTTACAAGCTTCATTTCTTATTCCATCGTTAAATTAAAAATACTCATTACTTTTTGATAGCGATAATGCCTCTGTAACTCTCCCAATGTAATGGTGATCTTCACGGGGTTTCCTGTAGCAAGTTTAAAGCCTTTCAACTCTTTGACAAAAGCATCGTACCCATTCATTGAGATCATCTTCGACTCATCCACGACCTCAATCAGAGAAGTATTTTCTTCACTCTCTTGAAGGTTGTTTGGAATTATTTGAATAATATCCCCCATAATTGAAAGGGAGCCTCGAGAAAAAAATGATATCTGGTCACTGTTTCTTTGTTCATCAAGGTAAGAATCAAATTGATCTATTTCCTCACTATTAAGCTTAAAAGTTTTTTTATTCTCTTCCTCAGAAAGAGAAATCAGATTATTTTTTTCATAAAAATCAAAAATCCTCTCAGATTTAACAAAGCTTCCAACTAATAAAAAATCTAAATCTTTTAGAGTCTGTTCAAGGTTCTCACCGTCTATCACCTCAGGATGGAGGTTAAAATATAATCTAAATATCTTATTTACTCTTGCGACTTCATTAAAAATATCTTCAACTAATACTGTCGCTTTTCCGGTTGCATTAGTTGTATCGTATTTATTTTGAAGAAGTGCTAATTTTTCATCTGTTTCTCTAAGTCTTGTTACAACTGTTTTAAAAATCCCTTTCATCCATGCGGGCATTTCGTCTAAGTCGCTTTTCACCTTTCTTGCATCTACTTTTATTGCCTGCCCAGATTCAACCGCTTCCACAGACGCAATTCTCTCTTTTCCATCAAAAAAAGATAATTCACCAAAAACTTCGCCTGCGCCGAGAACTCCAAGAGTTAGTTTTTTGCCAAGGTAAGTTTTAAAAACACGAACCCTTCCCTTCTTAAGGATATACATTGTTCTTTCTTCTTTTCCCTCTTTAATTATTAACTCACCCGCATCAAAATGAACTACTTGAGAAAGCTCTTTTTTATTCTCGTTCTCATCGTCATTTTGATTTTTTATATTTGAAGAATCCTCACCCATTATTAGTTCCTAAATTTAATATGCTAATATTATAACCTGATTAAATTCTATGAGATAAAAAAATGACTTTACCTACAATTTTGCTGAGAACTAAAAATAACGATTGGGTTTTAAGACAAACTCTTCAAAGCTTATTCTCACAGACTATCAAGTTTAATCTCCGAGTGATCGACTCTGGATCGACGGATGAAACTCTTAATATTTTAGAGGAATGGGGTATTACTCCTGAGTCGATAAAGCCTGAGACATATATTCCAGGAAAGGTTATAAACGATGCACTTGAGACTATAAAAAGTGAAATCATTATTATGCTAAACTCTGACTCCGTTTTATTGACAGAGGATGCGCTTGAGAAGCTCATAAGACCTCTCAAGGAAAAAGATATTATCGCCACTGTCGGCAGGCAAATACCACGACATGACAGCGAACTATGGGTAAAAAAAGATTACTCTCACGCGTTTCCAGACAAACCGGAGTTACCGGATTATATACACCTCTCCTTCCCCCTATCAGCCTTTAAAAGAGTTGCCTGGGAAAAAGAAAAGCTTTACCTCGAAAGCTGGGGATCAGAGGACTCGGAATGGGGAAAAAGATTAAAAGAAAAAAATATTGGTACAATTAAATACGTTCCAAACTCCCTAACAATGCACTCCCATAATTATAATTTTAAGCAGCTCTATGCACGAAAATTTATTGAGGGAGAGGCAGACTACTTTATTTACAAAAAAATGCCATCGCTTATTGAACTTTTAAAAGGAATGATTCGCAGAACTGGAAGTGAAATCGTTTACTATATTAAACATAAAAGCTTTTTATCTTTGGCAAAAATACCATTTAGAAATTTTGTCTATTACTATGGAGAATATTCTGGTCTTAAAAGCGCCCACAAGAGATTTACTAACAATCAAAAAGAAGTTGTCTTTAAAAATTACCAATAATTAGAATTCAAGGTTAGGCCTTATGAGAAAGCTTACTCCAGGATCACCAATCTCATTGGCAATTTCTCCTGTATACCCTTTCCCTCCAATCCAAGTGAAACCAACATCTAAGGAGTAAATTCTTTTTTTATCCTCACTTGGAAATTTTTTTCCAATAATGGCCGTAATCCTTAAAATATCAAATTTATCAAGTGCCAAATCACCTCTTAGCTCAATTTCTGAATTATAAAAGGGGCTCCACCCAGTATAAGTTTTATCCTTATGAGATCTTTTAATTGCCCCATAACTCGTGTTTCTGATTTCATCGTTACTATGTAATTTGACTCCACCTCTGTATGAATAACTAACTGTCTTATTTGGCTTAATTGAAGAGCCTTTTATTTTAATTTCTCCCTCAAACCAGTTATCACGATACATTTTATTACTAACAATATGCCTATTACCGACACTAACTAATAATCCACCCAACCCAACTCCAGTCAGCCCAGCCTCCTCACTACCCAGGTAAACTCTTTCCCCTAAAAAAAGACTTAAGGCTGTTGGCTCTGGAAAGCCTTCCGTCAAAGACAAAATTAAATTCTGTTCACCAAAGGCGGCTTTTTCATAAAATTTATTTTGCTTATCACGAAGATAAGTTCCTAAAATGGGCATTGGATTAGCACTTACTTCAAATCTCAGACTTCTAAATTTAAAAAAGTTAGTAATCAAGTAATAATAAAGTTCTTTTTCATACTCAGGGGGGAGCACCTCTAAATCTTTAAAATCTTGATTAAAAGCAAGGTGTGAATAATAGGGGTTAAGCCCGTAATCAATACTTTTTTTTTGCTCCTCATCAAGAAACTTTATGCCACTATATGCAAATGAAGACGTAGATATAACTGCCAAATAAACTATAAAAAATAATCTGTTCATGGCAATATTTTATAAAAATATTTGCCCGAAATGAACCGAGCAAATTGAACTAATTAATAAAAACCACCTCATAATCGACTCCACCTCTCCCATCCCTTAATAAAACGACGACAACGGCTTCTGATGGCAGAGAAGAATCAAAAGATAGTTCGGAGTTCTCATTTACATAAACTTGTGAGTTATTAATTTCTCCGCTAGATGTAAACCATGTCAGATACATTACCTCATCTTTTTGCTCAAGATTGCCAGACAGGCTATAAAAGTCAAACGTCTCCTTACTACTTGAATTCTCAACCTCAAGGACTTGTTCACTTGAACTTAAGGACAAACCACCAACAGTGCCAAGCACTGGATTAGAATTTTTTATTGGCCTTGAGGAGATTCTTATTCTTTTAATACTTTTTACAAGACTCTCTCCGCCAAATTTAAAATCAAAGATGACTAAATAATCAACTCCATTATATTGTTCAAAAACAGTTTTTTCCGCTAGTATTTCTGAAGGAAGGGTTAGAGAAACATTGGGCATCGCCCCCGTATAAAGAGTCGCTCCCAGTGTAGCGTTTAAATCAACGGCATTACCTGAATTATATACAACGTCTTGAGTAAGCTTTCCTCCTTCACATGAAACATCGGCTCCTCTTGAAACTCCAGGGTCAACACAAGCATTAATTGTTACCGTGACCTCTCTTCCTTGATTAGAAATATCACTAACTATAGGGGTTAAAGTAACGACCGCATTAGTGTCGTTTACCTCAGGCGTGTCAGCGACAATGCCCAGAACTCTAAATTCCTCAAGTTTTTCATACTTTTTAAATCCATCATCCCCACAAGAGAGTAAGGAAAGAAAAACACAACTTAAAATTAAAACCTTCATTAAAACTCTCCTTTTAACCCAAATGTGGGAAGCACAGGAATCCCCGAGGTAAGCTTGCTTTTTGAGTAATCATAATTGTAATTAAGCCCCTCTGGGTTCGCTCTATTAGTTGCATTTTGAACATCAAAATAAACACTTAAAATCCAATCACGATAGATGTATTTCCTATCAACTCGTAAATCTAATTGGAAAAAAAATGGATCCCGTTTACTAAAAAACTCACCTCTTATAGGCACATAAACATCATTATCTGCATCATAAACTGACCCTGTCACCGGTGTTCTTGGATTACCGGTTGTGAGCCTAAGTCTTGAAGAAAAAGTCCACCGCTCATACTGATAGCTAGCAAGTAAATTTAAGTTATGGGTTTGATCAAACTCAGAGACTGTCGTTACACCATCCTCGTCCGTTCTTTCACTTTTTGAAATTGTGTAACTTGAATTAAATTTCCAAGGCCCATTTGAATATTGAACATAGGCTTCTCCTCCATAGATTACTCCACTGGATCCGTTAGCGAAATTTTCTGTCACAAACTCTCCTCCACGGTTAACTCTTCTTGATGAGGTATTAATTAAATTATCTAAGTCTTTAAAGAATACACCTGTGTAAAGTTTCACCCCGTCACTTCCCCCGCGACGAAGGTCATCCTCATAGCCAAAATTTAGATGTCTCGCGACCAGAGGATTCAGATATGGATTACCAGAAAGAGAGTTAACCTCTCTTTCTTGAGGTAATTGATTATAAATACCTGTGGCCAATTTAAAATAATTAAAATCACTTAACTTATATTGAACACTCACTCGTGGTTGCCAGAGAAGCTTATTGAAAAAACTCTCACCAAGCTCCGTCGCTTTATAATAATCAAGTCTTAATGTAGGACTAAAAATCCAAGGAGAATTTTTACTTTTTTGGTATTGGTGTCTTGAATAAAAGCCTAGCTCATACCAAAGGCCTGAGATTTCTCCTTTTTGAGAATCACCGAGACTAAACGGGTTGTTGATCTCTCCGTTATCATCATCAAAAAACGGAAGATTTATTTCAACATCGTAATCTTCAAAGCTCCAATCCAGGCCGTAGTAATTTGTCCACTGCGCCCCTTTTTTTTGATATTCCGTTCTAAGATTTAAATTGGTCGAATCGATATCCAGATACTGATCATTAATTTGAAAAAAGATATTATCCGCGCCAACGGAAAGAGATGAAAAATATTTCGTTTTACTATCAAGCTTATGATCCATTCTTGAAATTAAACGAGTAAAGCCAGTCTCATTTTTAAAGGCTCCTCTAGTTGATGGGTCATTCCCTGCCGGCATGTCTAAAACAAACTTCAACTCATCCTGGGAGTATAAACCCGTAAGAGAATACTTCAAATTTTTATTTTTATTGTATTCATAAACCAACGTGGCATCTGTGTATGTTGGGGCGACTGTGAAATCAAAGTCCTCGTTATCCTCGGCTATCTTTTTTAAAACCTCTCCGACCCAACTTCTTCTGGTACTAAAAATAAAACTACCTTTTTCACCAGCTTTTCCCTCCGCAAGAAGTCCTCCATTAAAAATATCTAAAAAACCAATCCCATAATATCGATCTGTCCTTGGGGTTCGCGTATTTAAGTTAATAATCCCACCAATCGCTTTTCCATATTCAGGGCCAAAGCCAGCAGATAAGTAATCGACGCTTTGAATTGCCTCCGGCATGATAACACTAGTGAGCCCACCAAAATGAAATATAATAGGTACGTATTGTTGGTTGACACCATATTGAGTATCGTCTGGCGCCCCCCCTTGAATAACAACACGTGCTCCTTGGGTAGAACGATTTATTCCGGGCAGGTTAGCAACAGCCTTAACGGGGTCACCTCCAGCGCCTGGGGTTGAATAAAAGTCTTCGTAGGTTAAACTTTTTTTTGTGAGATCCCTTTTATCTGCCTTGGCGACAATCGTTGTCTCAAAAAGGTTATACTCAATTTTTTCTACATAAACTTTAAAAACTCGACCTTCCTTCACTTTAATTTCTTCTTCATATTTTTTATAACCCGCAAGATTGACAATCAAACGATAAGTTTTGTTTTCATCCAGTTGAACAGAGAACTCCCCTTTTTTGGATGTTAGTACCGTTGTTGGTTTTTCCTTTTCTTTTACTTCTTTCCCCGGTGATTGCTTTGGGATGAAAAACAACTTTACTTCCTTAAGCGCTCTTCGACTTCCCATTTCTATCGCGTTCCCATTTACGGTCACCACATCGGAAAAACTAGAAAAAGAAAAAAGTAAAACAGAAAAGATATAAAAAAATCTCATGCTATTCCTCTAGAACAAAATTGATTCCATAACGAATTACTACGGCCACCGCTTGATCACCAATTCTTGCTGGCGCAAATTTAAATTTTTTAATTGAGGCAAGAGCGACTTCATTGAGTCCGTAACCAGGGCCTTCAATAAGTGTGGCTTTTCTCACTCGCCCCTCATTATCGATAAGAATTTCAAGAATAACTTTGCCCTCAATCCCCTTCTCTTTTGCCTCTTTTGGATAAGGATCTCTGAACTCTGAAACAACTCTGGGCATCGCCGTGACCATATAATCCTCCTCCGGAATAGGAAGTGATTCATCATCCCCCTTTTTTAATTTTTTTTGATCCACCTTTTTAGCAATAGTATTTCCCGCTTTAGTCTTAATCGCTGTTGAATCACTCGAACGCAGAGATTTTTTTGTCACACCAAAAACTTTTCTTTTACCGTCAATATTCTTTTTTTTAATTTTTTTCTTAGGTGCAGAGGGCTTTGCAATAGGGGCAGACTTTAAAGGCATTACATTCGTTTTTTTTAGTGGTTTACTCACGGCTTCAATGACTCGAAACTCTACTAACTTTTTTTTCTCAACACTGGGATTAAGAACTACTGTTAGTGCTAATAAAAAGGCTCCAGCCCCGAAATGAATGATTAATGAGCTGTGAATCGGCTTCATCTATTTCTTGACCTTCTTTTCCACTTGAAAGGCAAAGTTTGTGGCGCCGGCACCTTTGACTAAATCAATCACTTCAATAACCATCCCGTGAGTGGCCATCTTATCTGCGATAAGAATAACTTGTGTCTCTGGATTACTTTTTGTTGAGTTTCTTATTTCATACTTTAAATCGTCCGGTGAAATAAGCGAACCATTGAGCATCACGTTCCCACTTTTTAAAACAGTGATTCCAAGAGTTTTTTTCTCTACCTGATCAGTGTTTTCAGCACTTGGTAGTTTTAAGTCCATCGCAGTCTTAACCATCATTGGCGTAGTGACCATAAATATAACAAGTAACACTAAGACAACATCCACAAAGGGCGTAAT